>JAABUK010002048.1_pt1 | contig 36972 bp, 29 predicted proteins | sample 5559141 | NCBI WGS metagenome assembly JAABUK01 (sample SAMN10711869, study PRJNA513367) | rock metagenome | isolation source: Antarctica rocks | place: Antarctica: Victoria Land, Pudding Butte nord | collected 2016-01-03
TATTACGAGAATAAGAATTATTATAAATTTCTATTTCAGCTTCTAAAATAAAGACTCTATTTCTATTTCTCAAATAAAGAATACTTTCTTTCTAGTCATTTATGTTAATAAGACAATTATTTTTAAGTAATCTGTAATAAATCTTCGATAAAAATTGATGAATTCGAGAAATGATTATAATTTCTTTACTGATGTAAATTGCGGCCATTTAAATATAATTATAATCTTAAATTTATTTATCTGAATTCTCATAATTATTAGAATAAATCTAAGAAACTTAATATTTTGCTTATGAAACTTATATTTCTTAATCTTCATTAATAGATTTTTTATTTAAAGAGCGCGAAGCATCTTTCAAACATATTTAATATATTATTCTTTGATTTTAGAGTATATAAGAATGTTATTAAGATAGGTAACACAAAACTAATCTAGATATTCTTTAAGAATATTATTTATTAGAGATTAAAAGAAGATCGGAATGTTTATTAATCTAAATAATATGATTAGATATTTATAATGATTGTAATGAGTTTAGAATATTATTTTTTATTTCTCTTCTTTTTTTATTCTTATTAAATTATACGCTTTTTGTAGATTAAGCGTTATAAACTACTTAACTTCACGAATATAATTGTGTAACTTAGAGATGAGAGATAATGCGTAATGATTTTTTATAATTATATTATTCAGTTGTTAATAACTAACACACAGATATATTTCTTCATTTAACTTCGAAATAAATAGAACTAAATATTCTATAGATAAAGTCGAGAATTGAATAAACTCTTTCTTTTAATTCTCATTAAGATATTCTCATAAAATCTTAAGTTCTTTCTCAGAAAGAGAATAGATAGATTTGTACGTAAGTTTCTTACCGGATTTTAACGAAATTTCGTGATCTTAGAATTGATGTTCAGATAACGCAGATGCGCTTTTATTCTCAATAAATAAACGTTTAAATTCATTATATTTAGATGAATACTCAGAAGATTTCTCTGTTATTTTTATTAAGTATTTATCATTAAATTTTACTTATACTGCTTTAGTAAATAATACTGTTACTGTAATTATTTCGCAGGCGCAGTTGGGAAAGCTGATAGTCCGTTATTTCTAACTTACTTTCAAATCATGAGTTTCTAATTATAAAATTCTCAGAATAATATTGTATTTGATTTTCACAATATTTAACATCACTTTTTCGGTGTGTTATTATATGATTAAATTAAGCGAATAAGTTTCTATTTTAACTCACTCTTAATTTTACTTTATAAAGCTTTCGTCTATTAATGCTAAGTAATAAAGTTTGTTCTTCTCTCGAATTAATAAACGTGAGTGAGTTATATATATTAAGAAAGCGTAATTTTCGATAACTTCAGAATCTATTATAATCTTGATTTTTTATTGTTTAATATTTTCTTATAAGATTATATATCGTACATAATTAATATTAATTACTGCTAGTTTTTGAGACTTGAGATTAAATTCTTTATTAAATCTTAAATATAAAGAACCCTCTTATTTTTTAATTCTTTAAGTCGATAATTCTGAAAATGAATATATTCTTTCTTTATAAAGTAATAATCAAGATTATCGCATAAGAAGTGTGCGTATAACTCGTGAGAAGTGCGATACTCTTTATTACAAATCACTCTTATTATCTCTAATTCTTTAAGTTCTTTAATTTATGTTATACTTACACTTTATATTTCTTCGAGATAAGCGGAAGTATTAATCTTATATAAGTTGACTGCTTCTCGAATATTATTATCTTAATAATAATGAATTTATTTCTAACTTTAATTTAAACAGTCTTTTGTGTGATATATTCTTAATTATAATTTCAACTTAATTCTTTAAAATATCTTTTCGGGCGCATACATCTTATATTAATATTGAGATTTCAACTCGCAATTTATATTTATATATAATACTAACTCTCAGAACTTAATAATCATTTTTATATAATTCTTATTATATTTAAGATTACTTAATACTCACTTTTAAGATACTTTAAAGATAACGCTTAATAATTATCTTATCTTCTTCTATTTAAGTTTCTTAAGATATTACTTTAAGTTGTTCTTATCTAATCTATAAATAACGCATTAATTATTATAATAAATAGTTTAGAATAAGCAGATATAAAATAGTTCTATAAGTTTTTAATCGCGAATCTGTTTAAGCGATTTAACAACTATTTTTGATATTGATATTTCGATGTTAGCGCAGTTAATATCTTATGTGTTATCTGATTTGTTTGTTCTCTATTCTGCTGATTCTCTCGAGATCGCGTGTAACTGTTATTTATTAAAGTAATTATTGGCTCAGTGTTCAGATTTCTCATAATAAAGATATAAGTTCTTTTTTATTCGCTTCTCTTACTAAGTTAAAGAGAGTTTATCTTAATTAAATTTTCTTTCAAACTTTCTTTGATTTATGATATTTAAATTCATTTCTTGAGGATATTGAACTTGTTTAAATTGATATTCTCCCTTCCGATACTTACTTGAGATAAATGCTTAAGTGCGTTCTTATTCTTTTTCCATCTATCTTTCGTACAAATAATTATCTATTTTAATAGATATGCTAACTAGGCTCTCTAGTTTATCTGATCTCTTAATTCGAGTCAGTTCATTCTTGACCGAATTCTTCAGTCTCTATTACTGAGCCTGTCTATCAAAGTTTCTAAACTTCTCATTCAGTAGTTCGTTCTTTGTTTACTTTTCTATACACCCGTTTAATACACTTCTTAAAGTAAGAATAACTGGCGAAGATTCTTTTTATTTTCTCTTTCTTATTTTCGATTAATTTCTTTAAGTAATCTATTAAATGAGATTCAAATTAATCAAAGACTTCATCTCTAAGATAAGTAATTATGAACATTATCTTAACTTCGATCGTTCTTAATCTCTGAATATTAAACTGAATATATATATCAACTTAAGTTAAGAAGATTCGAAGTTTCTTTCTATCTTTATAAAACGTGTTAAGAGTATTAATTTTTAAGAAGATGTGATCTGTGTTAGTGATCTCTTCTCGAGATTGTTCTTATTTAGAGTGTGATATATTTATCTTAATAATTTCTATTGTGATAGAGTGACTGATATCTGATAATAGATAGTTAAAGTGTTAGAAACTATTAAGATTAGCTATAGCAAGATTTAGATATCAGAAGATTGTGAATAGAAATTACTATTCTTATATAGAAGGATTAAAGACAGAGTATAATTGATAATATAAGTTGATTATAAAAGAAGAGATTATAAATCTAAAAGATAAATATTTGTTTATATAGTTATTAATTGTGATTTGTGTTCTATGCTTTTAAGTGCTTCTTTTAAGCACTCTTGAGCACTTGCTTCTGAGTGCTTCTGTTAAGCATTCTTAAGCACTTCTCTTAATATCTGATTTACGGTCGCTCTTATTAATTATAGTTATTAAGAACAGGTTTATCGTAGTTCCACATGATACTGTGCGTAGATGAGATCCCGTTCCTTAGCTCACTATCGAGTCTTGGCGGTTCGTGCTAAGTCTGTCGGTTGTCGATTCCTTATCGTAACACGTATATTATATAAGAGATTCACACGCTAAATGAAAATATTAAGTAGATGAATAAAAATAATTAGAATTTAAAAGAGATTTGTAAGATCTTACAAAATAAAATTGAGAGCGTTTATAATGAATATCAGATAAGTCTGTGTGAGAAAAGAGAAGATCTACTTTATTTTCAAGATAAATTAATTATTTCAATAAAATTAAAAGAGCTGAGAATATAAGCGATTTAATAGATTTATAAGAGTTGAGAGATGAATTATATAGAAGAATTAAAGATACTACAATTAATTTAAAAATTATATTAATTTTCTAAGCTAATAAGAGTTGTTAAACAATATCTGAGAAACTATTATATTTATTAAAGATTAAAGATAAAGAGATAATGTTTAGAAGAAGAGTTATAATCTCTCTCGATTTCTGAGATATCTTAAAAGAATATCTCTATAAATTTTGTGATAAAATTATTAAAATCAAAAGAGTTTAATGCGATTCTTAATATAATAAATCGATTGATAAAGAAGAGATATTATATCGCCTGCATGATTATTAATAAGAATATAATCGCAGAAAATATAGTTAGAATATTATATAAGAATGTGTGAAGAATTCACGATCTATTTAATATAATTATATCAAATAGAGATTCTTAATTTATGAGTATAATATGATTATATCTATATAAGATTTTGAGTATTATAACGAAGCTATTCACAACATTTCATTCACAAATAAATAAATAGATAGAAGTCGCGAATATAGAGATGAAGTATTATCTACGTAATTATATAAACTTTAATTAGAAGAATTGAGCGGAATTATTATTAAGTGTGAAATTCGTGATTAATACAGTTATATTTAAATCAACTTAATTATCTCTATTTATAATTAATAAAGAATATAAGTTATAAATAAGCTTTAACGTGATAGAGAAGTTAAAAATAATTAGATAATAAATTAAATTATAGAAGATTTAAAGTTTAATAAAGTTAATAACTAAAATATAAAACTAAGTAAGAAATTATTTAACTAAGACTTAGAAGAGATAGAAAAAGTAGATTAATAAGCATTATTAATCAGTAATATTTAAGAAAGAAGAGAAGATATAGTTGTTAATAAAGAATATTTATATAATCAAATCTTATAAAAAGCTGAACGCGAAATAAATAGATTTATATAAGATATTAAAGAAGTTAAGAGATGTGTATAAACTTAAATTATCTGCGTTTATAAAGATTTATTTAATCTTTTATATCACATTATTATTTAGAGATTTAAAGAATTTCTTATTTAAATAGAAATATCTCAGATCTTTCTTTATTATTACAAAAACAGAGATAAATGCGAAATAAGAAGTGAAGAATATTATTAATATTAAGAGAGTGAGAAGACGTCTTAAGATAAGAGTGTAATAAGTAAGTTATTTAGAGAATTTAACTTATTATTTAATTGAGAATCTTGAAAATTTAAAGAAGATTTTTAATAACTATTACTTAAGAAATACTGATAAGTTAAGATCTGAGTAATTAGAAGATAGCTTTAAAAAATAAGTTAAAGATAATAAGAAGAATAATATTTCTAAATTATTATTTAAGAAAGAGATGTTAATAAGCTTAATTAATAGCGAGAAGATTAGTAATTAAAAATAGAAGAGTGACGCTATTAACTGTTAATTAAGAATGATTAATTTGATGAGTTGAGAAATAATATCACGAGTTATTACAGCTATAAAGAATAATTATACGCGAGAGATGATTATAGACTTAATTATGAAAATCTAACTATTTTATTATACGTGCGATACAGCGAAATGTTTAAGACTTAACACGCGAGCTTAATGCGTTAGAGCTACGTCTCCCGATTAGACTTCAGAATTAGGAGGCTGTATTGAGATTAGCGATTATAATGCGCATCTAATACTTCTATAACTTCTTTATAAGCTAGATTAGTTTTTATAACTTGAGTATTCGTTTTCATAGACTATTGAATATATCTAGCTTGAGCTGTTACATAAATAACTTTTCCTTCAAATTCACGTTAATATATAATATTATATCGTCATTTTATGCTCTTTTTTGAAATATAAATAATTATTCATCTCAATTCCTTAAGAAATCGAGAATGATCGTTGTACGGGTGATCAAGAATAGAGAAGTGGACATTATGACTAATTTGAACAGCTTAAATATCAATATTTAAGTTAATTGGACGGAGAATATAGATACTCAGTATTGATTGCAGGATAGCAGATCCGGGCTCATAACTGTCAAACAAATTGAAGGCTGAATAGCTCGTAGATGTCTGTAGAATTGATGGAATTGACTGTCTAAATCTATGTAGAATGGCGCGTTGAATGAGTGTTATATACTCAAGAAAACGCTCGAAATAGCCTTGTTGGACAGGGCGGTTGAACAGGGCGCAGGCTAGCCGAAACCTGACCAATGGACGCCCTGAGACCTAGGCTGTTTGACAAAATGACAACCTATTTCAGTGGCGATGTTGCGAGGCTTATACCCCGAAATACCTTTGTTTATGTCGAGAAGAATGATACCTACGATTTATAGATCGCGCAGGCGGTGAATCGTTGCCGGCGTCCAGCGAAATAGTAGAGGAATCCACTGAGTACGGAAAGGGTGAGTATAGACGCAATGCTTCATAATTCTTGCCAACGGAAAATATTCTCGAATCGCCAGATTATACCAGAAAGTCCCATCATGCTTGCACTTTCGCATAAGGCTGGAGAGAGTGCGTTTTGCTCCGATCCGATCTTCTTCCTCTTCAAGCACTTTCAGGAATACCTCTAATTTAGCCTCATAGTCTTGCACATCTTCTTCCTTCCACTCAAAAGGCTCGGTACCAATCAGCCACCAAGGCGGAGAGGAAAGAAAGCTCGCCGGGGCAGTGTAACAGAATTCCCAGTCAATCACAGTAACAATCCTGTACGATTTTGTCCACAAGAATGTTTCCAAACCGAAGGTCATCGCAGAACAATTTGTGCTGAGCGCCGGGGTCGATTTTGGAAGCAAAGTGCTGACACTTAGACTTCAATATGTGGACGGACTCGTAGTCCTCGTAGGTGTCCTGCTCGTCCTGACCGGCTGTGGAATTGTTGCAAAGATGAAGTAGGCTCTGGTCGGCCAAAGCATTAAAGTAATCGAGAGCAAAGTCGAATGGTCCATCTGAAGCCACAGTATAGATATCAGATCACATTGCGAAACGCGTTTTGAAGACTAACCTCCAACTTTCACTCCTCCCATTCTTTCTATTTCGTTCATTTTGAACGTCAATGGCCCTGAAGTAACGGACCAGACAGGATCAGAGCTGCAATCCTCCATTGAGAGCCCACCAATCTTTGGGAAGCTTTGGGCAAAAAGCTGGAGGTGGATATCCGCGATTTGCCTATATATTTCTCTTATTGTTGAATCGGCAACGTCCTTTCTCAACTTCCAATCCGTTTCATCCAGAAGCAAATCATCCAGAGGAATTCCGTCAATGAATTCTATAATGATTTATGGTCCTAAACCGTGAACAACGCCCTCCCCGACTCCAGATGTTATGACCTTCGGGGCAGGGATTGTGGTCTTCTCTTTGACGAAGTGCATCACAGCAACCTCATTTTGAATCTTCCGGAGCGGCTCCATACAGTTTTCTGGTACCGGGAAGCGGAGAATCCATTCCTCTTGGTCCTCATCAAAGCGGAGTCTAAAACAGTAATTGAAGGCTCCCTGTATCCGTTGGATCACTCTGCAGACCTTGCCGTGCCGGTGGCCAGATGCAATCTCCTCGACGCGTGACCGACCCTCAACTGTATGGTCGAAAGAGGTAAGAACTTTAATCCATTTTCTCTCCATCGCTTATTTGCCGCGAGAACATTTTGATTGACACGCATTTAGAAGTCAGATCCGCGCGTAGTGGAGAAGTGGGACGCGAAATCTATAGAAGAGTCGTCGTAAATCTTCAGTACCAAAGTTGCCATACGGAAAGCTGCAGTAAAATAGGCCGAATCCGCCAGAAATTTACGTGTCTCAAACTATCGTTGATCTCGTCTACTTCCAATATCATGAGCGTCAAAGAACGCAAAGTTGAAAGGTGAATCTCGATCTCCTTCGTGACAACCTTTTTCTGCTCTTCCGTCAGGTTGGACATGCTTACTCCCTGAACGTACTCCGTAGCAGTATATAAGCGCGATCATCTTCGAAGTCGCAATATAGCTTTGGAACGGGAATTTCGGTCGTCTTCTGAATGGACTGCAAAGACGCCGCTTCGTTCCTAAGCCTATCCATTCCAGCACCTTGGAATATGCAGTCCTCGATAACCCGTCCGGTCTTCTCTCGGTCGTAGGATTCTTTAAATGAAGGTATCTCCCCGCCTGTAGTATTTTCTCTCATACGTGACTGCGAAACATCCCTCCTCTAGTCCAGTCGTTTCTTGGTTTTGTCCCATCGCAAGGGACAATTGACTGCCTTACTGAAGCTCAAAGAAATCGGGTTCTCTCGCTGTAGCTGGACCGTATTGGAGTGGAATTGTTGCCAAGCCTTGTCTGTCCCGGCTGGACAATACTCCTGGCCGCAATTGTCGATTACGCTTCGTGTTGATGACAGTGCTGTGAAGTTGACCACGCGGTACTCTTCGGGCGGCTTGCGCGGTACAGGAATGTTCCCTTCGCTCTAAATACACTGTAGAGAAGCCGCCTCGTTCTCGAGTCGTGCGTCGTTGGCAATTTGGACGTTTGAGGCAAGTTCTGATGTATAACTCAACAAGGTGAGGAGGATAGAGCCAGTGGCCGGCAGCCACCAAAAAGCCGACTAATGTTAGCAACGGGATTTCCCGAAGCCGCGAAGTAGGAGCTGATATCTCACAACACGTCCTGGATTCTCCATTCACGCTATAGGATCGCAGTCCCTCTTCTTCATCTCACTCTGCGTTAACAACCATCTTTCTTTATGGCTGCAGCTTCAGAAGTGGAAAAAATCATGAGCAACCTGACAAAAGGCGGAAGTCAATAAGGAGTGCTGGCTTCGGGTTTGGGAGGCCTCCATGATAGACTACGAGTAAAGATAGCGGTGAATTTTGCAGTTTGAACGATGGCCTACGTCTCCCTGGAGGAGCTCTGATGGGTATAGTCAAACTGCTACGACAGATATGCAAATTCGCGCTAACATCTGACTGATCTTTGAATCATGTACTCTCAGAAGCCGTTCAATTTGACCGCAGAATGGAGACCCTCATCCCAAAGCCCTGAAGATCTGCGCCGTGCCTATCGGGACAGCGTCAATACCGTACCTGCTAATATCGTCAAGTGGAAGATCGTCGATGCTTCTCTTGCGGATGAATCTTGTTACATCTGTGTTGGAGACTGGAACGTAGGAGACGAGGGGGCGACCCTGAGGTGCGACTGTCCAAACTGGACATAAGATGTATGGTAGCGATTGATTAGTTGTTTAGGGTCGCAGAATCACAAAAAGTCGAATTGTCCACGCCGATGAACGCTGGCAGAAGGCTGGTGCGAGACGCTTCCAGAGTTAAGCAGAGGTGTTTGATTGAACGACTAGTGGTAGAGAGCACAAGGAATCTATCACCGCCATTGCCGAGACGATTCGAGGAGTATTCAGGTGTGGTAGTCAAGTGGCTGGTAGGTTGAATAAAGCGATTCTAGAGTCTTGAGGCTTCTTTCAGTTAACGTCTGGCACGAAAAGCAAGCTTCTAATTGGCAGTTCAAGGAAACTCCGCTACATACATGCTTCTTCTCCGCGAAGCCGATGGTGAAAGAGAACAATCAAAGCCAACGTTCTTCGACCACATCGCCAGAACACGAATTGCTCAAACGATTTGGAACTTCATGAACCCGAATTGCCCCTCACTACCGACTCTCGAAATTCATTTGCTCTGCTGTTGAGAGGCTGCACTATTATGGCTAGGAGCTAAGGGCGCCTGCTGAAGAGCTTTCTTTTGCTTCTTGGTCAATTGTGGCGGACCTTGCTGGGGTTGAGGTTGGGCCGAGATAGTTGCCTGATTGAGCGCTTTCTTCTGTCTTTTGGTCAACTGTTGAGCAGGTGCCTGCTGAGATTGAGGTTGAGGTTGTGCAGCAAGAGCTGCTGGGGCGAGAGCCTTCTTCTCCTTGCACACTTGACGAAGAGCTTGCTGAGGCCGAAGAGGGGTCTTTTGAGGTTGAGAAAGAGCACGAAGGGGTTGAGATCTAGCTGGCTGCAGTTTCTGAGGCTGCAATTGAAGTGCTGGCTGCAGTGTTTGGGGCGTCGGTTGTGGTTGACGTTGTCTTGTAGGAGCTGCTGGGCGACCAAATCTTGACGATGGCAAAGCGATGACTTCCAGCTCAGAATCAGATGTCTCGGATGAGACTGTACTACTACCTTCCGACTCTGATCTTAATTCTGACCGCAACATCGGAGCTCGCGTGGCGTCGGAAGCCATAATGCTCCTGCCGCCATCTGCTGTGATTCTCTTGCGGATGCGGAGCTTGATATAAGAGTCTGTGAGCTTCTGAAGAGGAGGTCGTGCAAATGGCTTTGTTAGATCCGACACACCAATATCCAATAGTGCTGTGGGAGAGAACAAGAGTGCGTCTCCAGTCTGCAGACCAACAATTGTATGAAAGATGTCTGCGACCGAGCTGGAGTCATTGCCGCCAGCAGGTCTAGCACCAGCCAAGTGTTTTTTGAGCGTTTCGAACCAAGCTGGAGAAAGGAAGCGGTGGACGATAGTGACATTGCAAAGGTCAATGAGGGCCGGAGCGAGAGTGGGTTCCTGAGTGGCGATGAGAACTCGAGTTGCCAAATGTCTCTGCTGACGGATAATGGAGACAAGATCCTCCGTGAAGCTTAGAGCCTCTCCGGATTGGGTAAGAAACTGGACTGAATTAGCAGCCTCACGTCAAAGAAATGGCCAGGATATGTTTACCTTGTGAGCTTCGTCAAGCGCGACAATTCTCCCCGCCTGTCCTCGACTCTCCATAAATAGTGTTAAACAAATGCTGAACAAAGCGCAAGCGTCGTTTTCATTCACAAAAGGGTCACTGAGGTCCACGATAGTAAGAGAACCTGGTTCAAAGTTCCAGATGTTCGATAACGAGGCGCCACTTGCCCCTTGCCTCCGCTTTTGCTTCTGGTCGAGAAACGACTCCAGTAATTGCAAACGCAATTTGAGCGGACCAGTCTGATCGCGAGAGAAAGCTGCAGCGTCAAGACGATCTTTGAATTCGTGATAGTCAATACCTGGTCTTCCTTGTCCCTCCTTTGCCATATCACGTAATATCTGGAACAGAACCTCGAGGTACAATGGTGTTGAGTTCGGCCCATCCGCAACACCCATCAGTGTCTTCATGTTGGATATGTTGAGCTGCTCTTCCCGCAAGTACAGAGGCACGACTGTTGGTTGTCTTGCATGTGGTGCCAACCCAGGAAGATTGGAATACAAGCGTGCCATGTTGTGGTAGTTGCTAGGGGACACCAACACTCTGACTGGCACTCTTGAGGAACAGAGGTATGCAGCTTCACACAGTTGTGTAGTAGTAGTGCTTGTGAATTTGTCATAATGGAAAACAAGTCCCGCCAAAGGATGTGGGAGGACACCTGCAGGTAAGGGAGACAGAAGGGAGTTCTCGAGAAGACAGGACAGAGTATGACTTTTGCCACCGCCTTGGGAGCCGCAAATGAAAGCTGACCACGGTGCATTCATATTGGCGTAGACTAAATTATCTTCGTTTTTGAAGGGTGCAGGCGTGTAGCGTTCGTGACTGTACGTGCCTTGCCGGATACCCAGCAGGCCATACTGAGAATATGGATCTGCCGGCTCACCAAGTCTTTCTGGTCCAGCCGCGCGCCTCTTGAGAGCTGAACGAACGCTTGAGGTGAACAAAGGTGTTGCTTTAATCTCTTGGCACTCAGCGTCGTCGTGGGGTTGGCCGAAAGAAGGAATCGTATCAATGAAGGTGAGATGGCGCATGTACTCGTTGACATTAGAATCGGCCACGATGGGTCTACAGAAGCTGAATGGAGCTGGTGCGTCTGATCGTCTACTGGAAGAAAAGGAAATGTGACGGAGGCTGTCAGATATATCGAAGGCTGAGCCTGAAACCACAGGCCCATCTTGAGTGTTCTTCATCTGAGTAGGTGTATTCTAGAAAGTCTGAGAAAGATCTGAGAAAGATCTGAATGTTGGCAGAAAGTCTGAACACTCTGAGATCTGAGCGCTTAAAGAGTGTTTATTGTGTCTTTCGAATGTCTTAGGGTGGTAAAGGTATGCGCATAAAATGGACTGCCTCAGCATTGATCATGGAACTCTGCGCCACTAAAGTGAGCGGTGTTCGATTCCAGAAACAGCTTTCAGCCACGAAGAAACCTTGCAAAAGGGAAATGATCCTGAAAGTCCGTTCTAAAGCACTTCGAAGCTACCATCGAGGTTGAAGTGGCCACCATTTCTGCTACAGTGGCCTGTGCATAGTAGATAGGTGACATTTCTTCTCAAAAATCTGCAGCACTTTGAAGGACAATGGAGACAAGTCAGTCTACCGAGGGTCTCAGTGGAGAATGCAATTGATCACACGAGAGGGGCGAGGAGGATAGGAGAAGAGTGAGGAAAATTCCCACAGGTAGCTCAAGTCTTAGCGACGCCGGGAAATCGTAGGGCCGGCCAGGGGAAGGGGCGGACCCCTGACAGCCGCCATCGGTTTTGGAGGTCAGAAGTGGCAGTGAAGACTGTTGCCTGGACCCTGCAACAATGGATTGAAGTACCGGTGTGATCTCTGCCCCTAAATCTCAATTGCACCCACTTCATCGGCAGCTTAGACGAGCTTAATTGCATACATCCCGGTCGCCGCGTTTCAGCGCGACGACCTCTGTCATGAAGCTGGTGCTCCAATGACGAGGACAACCCTCCCTGTCCTACCTGCCGCCCCCTCAACCCTCCAAACGGCCCGCCTGCTCCTCCGTCCCTTCTCCACCAGTGACTTACCTCATTATATCATCCTCCGCCGCCAGCCCGAAGTCATGAAGTGGACCTCCACCATGCGCTGCGACGCGACGATCACCCAGACCCAAGAGTGGATGGCGCGTTTCCTCCCTTGCGAGAATCCCAATACATTTCCTTTCAGCATTGAAGAGCTGGAGAATCCGGGAGTAGTGATTGGATCCGCAGGGTGCAATTGTTTGCCTGGAAAGCAGCCAGAGCTTGGGTATATGTTGATTAAGGAGATGTGGGGCAAAGGGTATGCTACGGAGGCCGTGAGGGTTGTGCTAGAGGCTTATTGGGGGTTGCAGAGAAAGGAGGTGGAGGTTCAGGTTGAGGCGGAAATGCAAAACGAAGGGCGTGGTGCGGAGCAAGAGCTTGACAAGGACGGCAAGGCCTGGGCAGTGGATAAGGATGCTGCTGGCTTGCAGGTCGAGAAATTGGAGGCAGTGGTCGATGCGACCAATACCGCGAGCCGAAAAGTGTTGGAGAAATTTGGTTTTGTCAAGACCAGAGAGTACCAGGATGAGAATACTGGAGGAACAGAATGCGTGCTTTATGTTCTGCGGAGACCTGGAAGCTGAAATATGCTTTGACTTCAGAGACTTGGCGTTATGACAGTCGAAACACCAGACCATTCCATCTACCATCCACCTTCCACCATCTACGCACAAAACACGTTTATGATGAAACTTTCGAGGTTCGAATATATACCGTCAAGCTTCTCAACTTCCAGCGTGGCGCCGTCTCGATTCGTCACATCAGGAGGCCGCTGAGTGGGCTGCTCCTCTGATCGATAGAGAATTTCTGTATATTCTGAACACACTGACTACTTGGGGATGGGAGCGATGCCTAGCCAACAGGACTGGCGGCTTACACAAGAAACATCCTGTGTGTCTACCAAGTCTTATGTTTTGAGTGGCGTAGAGACAGGTCTGACGATGTCCTGACAGCACTTCTACCATGGGACACTACTCAAGCGTGGCAAGTAGCCTTGTTACTCAGCTGGAGGCCTTCATGCAACAACGAACTTAACAGAAAGAACACTCATTGCACCTATGCAGACTCAACATCGGTAATAGCAAGCCCGATATAACAAAGCCTGTGGTTCACATCATCCAATGAGCGCTGTCCTATTTTCCACCCGTCCCTATAATTTTGCCGCACCGGTTACACTCTTATCAGGACCTCGATGTGGCTTCAAGATACACTGCTGATTCATACTCGCCACCAACATTCCCGCCTCATTCCAAACCCTCACCTCATTAAAGGTTCTTCCATAGTCTCCCACGACGGTCTTAAGTTCCCGCAGGTGCCATTCCGACATGTCTAGCAGGTCCGTGTGAAAGCGCAAAGCAAAGTCGAGCGAGGAGCAAACGGCTACATCCTCTAGGAAGTGGTGGGAGAGGCTGAGGGGAACAAATCCAATGCCGGCGTCGACGGCGAAGGCAAGGGTTGCAAACTGCAAGCATGCTGAAGAGATAGGAAGGGTGGGCCGGTCTGCGTGGGAGGAAGAGATGAGGCCGTGTTTGGAACGGATGTGATCCAGGGTGGTTTTTGAGGTCAGAGGAAGGTGGTCTTGGCTTGTTGTGCGGGTTTTGTCGATGCCGAAAGTGTTTTCACCTAGTGGTGTATCTGGGGGTACTTTAAAATCGAAGAGCTTGTCGAATACGTTGAAAGTCGCCGTATAAACCTTCTCGACGTTGGGATGAAGATCCCCATGCGATACGCGATCCCTGATTTGTTGAAGGAACAGTGGTAGACCCGCAGGGTTCGTCGTGTGAGGCGGAGGAACGGTGTATCGCAGAAAGGAATGCACAGCTGGATCATCCGTGGGCGATGCTATGAAATCTAGTTGCGCCGAAGTGCAAGCTCGCTCGCTTCCATCGTCCTGCTTCTGGACTGCAAGAACCTGCCTTGTCGCAAATGTCCTTGTGTCACGGAGTGAGGTGACTCGCAAAAGGACCACTCTATCTGTCAATGCCGGTCCAACAAAGTGACCGAGGGCCGAATACAGTGCCATGCGGCCTCTTGACGGGGTTTCCACCGTCTGGAAGGCCGCTGATACTATCATTGACAGTACGCAGCCTCCGTAGCCGATGTTCGCTGTATTACCCATACGCTCGGGTAACGCCTTAGATTCGAAAGCATTATCACCGGTGCTTCTGAGGCGGATCATATCGAGCATTGCGGCGGCCATGTTAGCAATGACGGCGGGATGATTGATAACCGCATAACCTGGGATGAAGGTGGAGCAAGAGGCAGATATAACGTTCCTCCTGCGCGATCTTCAGATGTCAACATCCCGAATCCTTCGCTCCTTCACCATCTTAATCATCCGACTTCCTGCTATTTTATCCCCGTAGTTACGAAGCAGACAGTCAACAGCCAGGATACGAGCAAGCTGCGGTGAAAATTGTACCTCGGCACACTGTGATGCCGCTCCGAAGTTCTGCCAGAAGCCTTGGCGCGGAGCGGAATTGTCCTCCGCTGTGTTGACATCCGCCTCGTCATGCCGACAGCTTGCTCGCTTTTGCTGCCCAGTTTAGAAAGGAAGGCTGGAATGCTCAAAACCGAATCGGAATGCAGTACGGTATATTGAGGTTCTTGCACAAATACAGCGGCTATGCAATCCTTGCGTCTGGCATCACGTCACCCCTTTCTGCAACGTACCCAGATCTGTAGTCGTCACCCAAGTTAGAGATCTGACATCACCCTTGAGATTTCCCCAAACTCGCCTTTCCGCCATTTCGAAAATTCCTTTTTGCACGTTGGAAAAACCACAATACACGCTTATAGAAGCACGTACTATTCCTGTATAGTAGTTTCACTAACACTTCTCAACCTCCACAAAAGCTATGGCTCCTCAATACGGCAAAGAGGATTTCAAGGTCTCTAACCTGTATGATGTCAAAGACAAAGGTAAACATAGAGAGTAGGCCTTATCTTCATAATCTTCGCTTACTGTTCTCGCAGTGGCGCTCGTCACCGGTGGCGGCTCTGGTATCGGTCTGATGATAGTGCAAGCTCTGGCAATCAACGGAGCCAAGGTCTACATCACTGGACGATCAGAAGAGAAGCTCGAAAAAGTGGCCGAACTTTATGGTAAAGATATTGAGGGGTCCATCATTCCAACCACTGCGGACATTGGTCAAAAGTCAGAAATCTCACGGTTGGTGAAAGAAATCGAGTCTAAGGAAAAGTGTCTCTGCATTCTCGTTAACAATGCTGGCATATCAAAGGGCACCCATACCGTCTCGGAATCTAAAAACGCAGAGGAGATGAAGCAGAACATGTTTGATAAAGAGAGCAACACGTTCGAGGAATGGACGGAAACGTATCGCACCAACGTAGCCGGGATGTACTTCCTCACTACTGCCTGCCTGCCGCTGCTGCAACGCTCCACCGATACTCACAAGGGCTATTCTGGTTGTGTCATCAACATAACTTCCATCTCAGGCCTTGTCCGTGTGAGCCAGCATCATCCGGCTTATAATGCATCAAAAGCAGCTGCCATACACTTGTCTAACATGTTGGGCGCTGAAATTGCTGATGCTGGTTTGAAGATTCGTGTCAACAACATTGCACCTGGTAAGATGATGTCCAATATTATCGTACTTGTAGAGCATGACCATTGACTTTTCCTAGGTGTATACCCAAGTGAGCTGACGACATCCGAGAGTGGTGAGGATCAGAAGAGCCACATTCCGAAGGAGAATTTCGAAGGCAAAGTCCCAGCAAATCGACCAGGATCAGAGCGTGATATGGCTAGTGCGGTGATCTTTGTGGCTACGAACCAGTATCTGAATGGACAGACAATTGCAGTCGATGGAGGTTATGTCTTGAAGGCCGGCAGGGTTTGAAGGGCTCAATGACATCTCCTAATCATGCATGGATTGATAAGGACAGCATATCATCACGCAAGCGAGGAACCATGATCGGTGGACTAGAAGTTCGCTCTATGTTAGTGAGCAGCCTTCACCTCGGATCGAGAATGAATGCTTCGCTTCGTGAACCTATTTACCTCCACATTTCAATATGCACGTAGGTCTCAGTTGTGGAGGATGAGATATTTGCGGTACATTTCATCCCTGGCTCTCGCTCCTCTGGTCCGAGGTCTTGGCAACAAGGAGTTTGGCATCCTCAAAAAGAGTTGAACAACTCGTATTCTCGTCCGCTTCATTGAATGGTTTTTGGCTAAGAAGCTATATGTGCAACGAAGGGAGCCGGACCCAAAAGCATTACCGGATGGAATAAGCTGTGCTTTCGTCCTAATGGGAACCACCAATCCATCAATGCTGACGAACATGTGTCTCCAATTGGATAGATAGTCCGTGACTACCACCAAGACAGTCGGGATATCGGTTCTTCAGAAAGATCACGAGGTTGACTTGGTCCTCAATACTCTGCTGTGTTTTAGCACGACGACTACTGTTGCGGTTGTTAAACAGTGACGGAGGAAAGCCCGAGACGGACCATCTCTTCTGTATATTTCAGCTACCTTTGGGCATTTCCAGCCCGTTCACACTGGATATAACTTCCCTTCGGAATCTATACCATGCCGCCAAAAACACTTGCAGAAGGTCAAGACTCAGACTCAGCCATAGAGTACTTCAAGTCCCACACAGCGCCCAAATCGCTTCAGAACCACACCACATTGGCCCGAGAATTCATCAATTACCACCATGACATCTCCCCCCACCGAAGACTAGTCCTCGTCACATCAGGCGGAACGACCGTTCCATTGGAGAACCAAACAGTCCGCTTCATCGACAATTTCTCTGCGGGCACGCGCGGAGCCACCTCAGCAGAATACTTCTTACAAGAAGGGTACGCCGTCATTTTCTTCCACCGCCACTTCAGTCTCCTACCATACAGCAGACACTACAGCCATAGCACGAACTGCTTCTTGGACTTCATGGACGAAGATGGCCAGGAGGGGAGGCCAGGCAGTGTCGTCGTCCGCAAAGAATACCAAGAGAAGATGAAATACGTGCTGCAGCAGTACCAGTCCGCCAAAGAGAACCGAATGCTCCTCCTCTTACCCTTCACAACCGTCACGGAATATCTCTTCGAGCTACGCAGCCTAGCCACCCTGATGCAACCCCTGGGAAATAGAGCCCTGTTCTACCTCGCCGCCGCAGTATCGGATTTCTTCATCCCAAGAGACAAAATGGAAGAACACAAGATCCAATCCTCGGAGCCACCACCCGGTCCCACTTCTGACCCACCAGACGCCGGCAAGCAATTGGTCATCAACCTCGACCCCGTCCCCAAATTCCTTTCCAACCTAGTCTCCGCCTGGGCACCCTCCGGCAGCATGATCGTCAGCTTCAAATTGGAAACACACCCGGATCTACTCGTCTCCAAAGCCCTGCAATCCCTGCACCGCTATCGTCACGATCTAGTCATCGGAAACTTGCTGACGACCAGAAAATGGGAAGTTGTCTTCATCTCGAAAGAAGGGGAGAGATGGATCCGCGTTCCGAAAACGAGGCGGTCAAAGAGCTTCTCCGGAGTGGAAAACCTGGTTGGGAGGATCGAAGGCAAGATGGAGGATACGCCGATTGACTTGAATGGTGGGCCTGTCACCGATGGGTTGGAGATCGAGAGCTTGATCGTTCCGGAACTGGTGGCGCTGCACACCGAGAGGATTAAGAAAGATGCCGGGACTCGACGAGCGGAAAATTAAATCATACACGTCCTTTGATTTTCACGCAGTCAGCTAGATTTTGGGAGGGAGGGGGGAGCTTTTATCTTCGCCGCTAGCCAAGTAAAACGAAGACCAGCATTTGATAGTCACAATGCCTCCTCATGACAAGAAGAATACACACTGTGTCCAATGGCCGTGCCTGAATCGCTGAGCCGTTTTTGGAGCAAGACGCTGTTGGTTGGCAGTTGTAATATAGGTATCAGGCACCTCTTCCGTATCCAACCCGCAGAGTAGACCATACTACCCAGAATCAAAAGGCAGATGTCCCCTCACTCAATTTTCCTCCAACCATTACATCCTCCGACACCGCAAACTTCAACCCGGTAATCTTCTCCTGCTTGGCCATCTCAATCCCAACCTCCAACCTCCACCTCCTCTCCAACCTATACTTCTTCCCCACAAAAGCCATATTCGACACCTCCTCCTGCGCCACCGCCTCCCCATCCGCCTTCTCAATCGCCTCCCCATGCTCCGCTTCCAGACTCCTAATCTCCCTCGCCTTTTTGGCAATGTAGTCCGAATACGATTTTTCCTGTCTTCCTCTCAGAACCTGGATTTTCGAGCGGTGCAGATCCTCCATGCTATCTCGCTCGCGGTATTGTTGGGCTAGGTTGTTGAAATCTTTGTCGGTTACTTTCCTGTGGGGGAGAGGGGTTGGGTAGGGGGAGTCCAGGTAGTGGCGATCGGGGGTTGGAGTGAGAGGTGGGGAGGGCGAGTGGCAGTAGGCTTCCATGTGTCGGAGGCGGATGACACAAGTGCGTTTTTCGGCGGCGAGCTCTTCCATGAGTTTCATTTCGGCTTCGAGCTGACGAGATTCAAGGTCCGCGATTGATCTCTCATTCTACGCCTGTCAGTAGGGAGGAGGTAATGAAGGGACAAGATTGGAAATGCCTTGGTCCGTGCAACTCGCACAATGGCAGTCTGAGCCTCGATCTTTTGCTTCTTGGACTTTTCGTAGTCCGATCGCATATCAGACAAGCACTTCCTCTGAAATTCCAAAAAGCGATCTCTTTCGTCCCGTTGCTGGATTTGTAATTCTTGCAGCTCAACGCATTGCTGTGTGCGTCTTATAGCCTCCTTGTCGTCCGAGGAGGATTCTCCAACAGTGTCCTTGGTCATCAGTGGTATGGACGTAGACCATGAGCTCTTTCTCGACGTCGTGGATAACGGGCTTTCCAAGCTTTCTTTGCGTGAGCCTTGATCAGCGGCGCCAACACCATTACCCCCTTGTTCAATGCTTGCCGGTGTAACGGCTGCACTCGACCGTCTTGGACTTCTCTTTCTGAAAATTGACATTCTTCGTAATCCATTCCGAACGGCAGAAGTTGTCTTCTCTGTGTATGAGTAGAGCGAAGGCGTCACCGAGCGGGTAGGAGAGATCGGTAGCAGGTGTATATCAGGCGACTGAAAGGTATGGCGTCGTTCACTTGACGAACAAGAGGTAGGATCTGTCGATTGTGAAATGGCTGACCGAGGCTTTTCGAAGTCGGATGCGATGGTCGCGGCAGATGTTGAAGACGTCAAGGGGTCAACATGGGGCGGTCGACATTGTACGCCAACTACACGAGCTTCAAGTTCAAGTCGATGATCAAGTTCGTCCTCGGTCACGTCCAGTGGTGATCGGAGGACCACCGCGCGATAAGCCTCCTCATCTATCGACCTTCTTGTACAGCTTGCATGCCCCACACCGGAAGCACTGCTCTTGAGCAATACCATGATATATGGACACGATCAGTTTCTCATCGTACTGCGTGCGTGTCGAATCGGGATGGACAAGCGTCAATGCTCGTCTAATTCAAAGGCCGCCGTAGATTCTGTTCGACGAATTGCCGACACAGACGAACGAAATCATGAGGTAGAGATCTCACAATGGCAGGTCGTCATTTGTGGACGAAGGAAGCGTGGGGGCGCACAATCGGGTTGCCCCTAATGATCGTGAGATGTTCCGATCAAACAGATGAAACAGACAGGCGAGATTTCGTGCACCGATTGTGCCCACGATGAGCAGCAAGCTGGTTGAAGGGTTTCCGGTAGTACCGGCAGTGCTGTGACCTGTGAAAGATCCAACGTTTGACCAAACGACAATTCGCTAAACGAGCCGGGAAAAGGCGGTGCACCTTTCGACAGAAAGTCGAGAGTCGAAAGGATCGAAAAGGTTCATGATCGTCACAGGGGACCACACAAACTGGTTTGAAGGCGCATTTTCCCAACCCGGGCTCCTCTTTCGAGGCTTGGATGCAGCGCCACCGACCAACTTGTTCTGGTACCCTTGCCCAAGCGAGGAGGATGAAGAGCGGTAGTACAGTGCGTTAGGGGCAGATGGCGGCCGTATGCTTGAGCTTCTTGTCTTGCAGCTTCGGCCATACATTCCATCGTCTGGTCCGGGTGGAAAGTGAGTACAGTCACGCCTGGATTTGTTTGAGTATCTCAATACCGCTGACGCAAAAGCTCGATCCAGTGGGCGTGCATCTGCTCAATGGTGAGTTCTCGCCCTGTTCGTGGTCAAGGATTTGCAGCCTGCAGCTGGTAAGGATCAGAAATTGCGCGTTATGTTTCACTTGGATTCTTGCACAGTGCAGATACGCAGGGGCATTGATTCGGTAATAAGAAAGGAACTCATGTTGATGTGACTACCAATTGCTCCATACCTCGTGTCTTGCGACGTAGCTCATGACTCGTACAGGCCGTTCTCGATAGATATGTTCTTACACGTACTTTTGCCCACTTTTCTATTGGTCTCATCCATTCCTCCCTGTCGACAGCAACATCTCCCCGCCCCCTGCCCTTTGCAGCCTGTCGGTCCCTAAATGCTCCCTCCCGTCCCTGCCCACATATATCCCAAATGCAAACACTGGTGTTTTCGAAGCAACCAACCTCGCCACTAAATCCGCCTTAGTCCTCGGCTCGTGAAACGCAGCGTCCACCAACAGCGGGCTCTGGTACAAGAAGCTGAGGTAGTCCGCCAATGTGTCGATGCCATGCGGAAGATATCGTTTGCGCTTCGGCCAGATGACAAGGAAGGAGAAGGCGTACACTCCTAGGAAGACGCATAAGGCGTAGTAAGCTGGCATGGTGGCAGCTATGCGGACTTCTCTTTGGTCGAAGAATTGGGCTGTGAAGATGCCGCCTGCCAGAACAGGGAGGGTGAGCGATATCAGGCTGATGAAGGCTATCCAGGCTACTTTGAGGTCGCGGTTGATTAAGGCTAGGAATGTGACTTGAATAGGGTAGCAGCTTGGGTATCCGAGCAGGAGGCTGTGTTCTGCGGTTGCGCCGTCGGGGTTGGAAAGGTTGGCGAAGGGTTGGACCGCGCGGAAGTAGGTGTCGATTGGTTGCCAGGCCAGGAGGAAGACCATGCCGAGGAGTGAGGGCAGGAAGCTGAAGAGAAAATTAGAGGATGAGAAGCCACGGGAGTCGGTGACGGTCTGGAGTCGAGGGAGGAAGCCTCGTGCAACGGCTCGATTGACGAAGCTGACGATTAGCAAAGCTAGGTACAGCATCAGCGCTGCCACAATCCAAGCAACGACCGCGGAGTCGCGCAGGAACCACGGAGTCCATCGATATCGGAAGAAGGGCGAGTGGATGTTTCGAGTAAAGGACTCGGCGTTGGAATATCTTTGATTCTCGACGTCGAAGGTTGATGAGTCAAATGCCGACAGATGTTTCTCGTTCACCACACCCTGCTCTCTTGAAAGTCTTCGAACCGGTGCGTTTTCCTCGCCAATTGCATAGAATATCTCTGCGCTTCTTCTAGACGTGGTCCAATAACCGAGCCGCAAGGGTCTGGGCGGGATGTGTGCTCGGATCGATTCTGAGATCTCTGAACCATCGAGGTCTGGAATGATGTTGGTCTTCTGAAACATCGGAATAAAGTCTGCCAAAGATATCGGGTCCCACATGAGGGCGGATTGACTCCTGCGAAACCGCAGCATGAGCAGTACCACCACGGCAATGAGCAGCACATAAAGGGCAACCAAAACCCAAACCACAGCCTGAACACTTGTCCATCGCCACTGCTGGACTCCGTTGACGTCAAGCAGCTCCGTCTGAAACATGCAGCTGAGGAGGGGCACGGTGAAATATGAAAGCCAGAAAATCACCAAACATATTCCAACAACAGGCTCGCCGCACCTAAAATGTCTCAAATCTGGAATGAGAAAATTTGCAGGATGTATAGGCATGTCTTGCAACACACGGTCTTGAAAACGCCCAGACGCCATAGAAGCAAAGGGTATAATGCGATAGACGGCCGCTTGCAAAACAAAGATCCACAAAACAATAATGATGCCCAAAAGTTGTGGCATGAACTGGAAAACAAAATATATTGGCGTTCCCGTTCCATCGTAATCGTACAAGCCATTACGTCGGAGGCAGTATACATTGCAGAAACCCAGGCCTGCAATGATAAGCAGGCAGATGCAAATTAAAAGAAGAAGAAAAGGTGGTCGGAGAATGAGAGGTAGGTATCCGAGTTGAGGATATTGAAAATGCTGAGGTGGGTCGATGGGTATAAAGATATCGTCATCAACTATGTAGTGTTAGTCGGGTAATGGCATTTTGGGTTTGGTGCTCTTACATCGTCTTTCAGTATTCTGAACCGGTGGGTGCGACCTTCTTGGCGGTGTCGGGACTGGCTTCTTGGGCCCGGTTGCGGTTGAGGTATAATAGCCCAATCCTTCATCCGGAATGATGCGTTCCACAGGGTACTCGAGACTGGTTATCGAGCCTTGTCTACCCCTTCCCAATAGCTCTTCATCTCGTGTCAATTGCTCAATAGCAAATCGTATATAGGGACTCTCGTCCAGACTGGGGGTTGGAGGAGTGATATCGTGTATGTCTCTGTACAAAGCGGAGGACTGAATCCGGGGTTGCGGAGCTTGACTGCGTCTGAAATTCAATGGAGCAGGTTGTGCTGCCCCAGGTCTGGTGGGCAAAGTCATCTCCGACTCGGCCGGTTTGATGGTGATGGGTGAATGTGCTCTTGATGGTGGAGTTTCATATTGTGCGTCTCGATTTCGTTGCTCAACGCTAGATGCTTCCGATGCATAATCTGAGAAAGACGAATGGTCGGAGGCAGCAAGTGACTGCTGGGAAGGTGAATGTACAAGTTGAGGCTGGTTAGCTATAGCAAGGTCAGTCCGGATGCTCAGTCGCTGTCAGGACACAACCTACAGTTTACAATGTCCAATCTTGCAGACCCAACATTCATCACGGTCGTAGAGACAATTCAGTTCGGAAGATAAAGTGCGAGGGCTGAGGAAATCCATCTTTCGAAGGCAAAAGATCGCTTATTTGCATTGATGAGGGTCTGGTGGAAGAAGTAGAGAGGCTGGACAGGGAGGCTGGTAGGCTGAACAACCAATTAGAAAGCCCAGCCATTCCGTCGGGTCAGGTCCGTGAAGCTGCGAACACATCATGCCAGCTTCTAGCTGCGCCGTTAGGATGCAGTATCTTTCAGGATGGTACAAAGTAGACGTGGCGCTATGCAGCTATGGAGGAAGCGGAGTGGTAACTAGTGTGAGAGTTGGTCCACTGAGTCGCAGGGTTCGGCATTGGTGTTGTGCCCAGCTTCCGCGCCCAAATTCTCCTGACCATCTCCTCTCTCTCAGTCGCATCGGCCTCCTCAACCTTGTTGCGCCAATACGACCTCTGACGAGCATCCATTGATCCAAGTCTCCAGATGCGGATTGAAATCCCCGTCTTCAGACAGCATAGTGATACCTGGGGCAAGATCATGGCGGCCACCGAAAGTCATGAATGCTGCCTAGCAGTTGTGTATTGCAACCTCCTTTGTATGGGAGTGACTCCATTGCTGGAATACTGAGTGCTGTGCTCCTTCAACGATGACACGCATTGGAGAACGTCCGTTCGGGTTGCCTTGTAACACGTGGGACACCAGATGAGCAATTCTGCCTGTCGGACGGTGGTGAAGCGTTTCAATTGACAACCCCAATATTGCTGGTGCCATCCCCTGCAGGACTCCGACATGGTCCTTTGTGCCAGCCCATGGGACCTGGTCTTGTCCACGATGTGCAACGTGGCTGTCCCGTGGCTAGCAATATGCCAGAGCCACGAGAAAGGCGTCCAGGTGGTCATCGAGGCGCAGACAGGGCCCTGGGCACCGAGTTTCCTCCCCGCTGTCCTGCGTCAGTCATTGCTTCGGTATCGCCCAGAGGCCGACCTCCATCGTGACCACGGACGATGGCGACGAGCTGTGATTGCGGTGGAAATGTCGAGAAATCGGGGTCCGGTGCTGTTGGTTTCAACCATCGCAGTTGCCGTCGCAAGAACACTTTGAATTCCCCATTCCCCATTCCCCATCCAGCATCTGCGTGTCATCGACGATGTCTGACTCATTCTGCCGCTCACCTCCACCTCCACCTCCACCTCCCCCTCCCCCTCCCTCTCTGCATCCTTATACCGCTGTCGTGACCTTGCTTGCATGCACTTCTCCTACACTGCTCGAGCTCACCGCGGGTGGATGAGGACGATGATCATGTGCCTCCCAGCGTTTCCCTCTCTGCTTGTTCTGTTCTCCACTCTGTTATCTACCCGAGCTCTTCCGGTAGGTGCGGCGGGGCGAAGGACAAGACGAAGATTGCTGACCAGCACTATCAGACCAACATTGGCGTACGGCAGTCGAGATACGCACCTGGCTCCGCTGTCTCCTGCTCGGATGTCAACTGCAGAGAAGGGTCTGCTCATGTGAACAGCACCACTGGGTTCTGTTTCTGTCCTTGGTGGAGTAACGAGAATGTAACGTCACTTTTCTTCTTCCGAGTCGAGAGACGGACTGACGGTCGCAGGCGGAGAACCCCTGCGGATTCGTGCAATGTCCTGACACCGCCGAAGTCTACTACTCGCCATCGACCAGTCAGTGCATGTGCCAGGTGAAAAGTGTCACCCCAGTGCTCATTCACCAAGCTACAGACCAAGTTGCTCAGCAGAACGCAAGTGTGTATTCTGTCCAGCCATACTTTCCAGACGGTGTCATTTCTTTTTATGTCCAGTGTTCCCCCGCCCCGAGTGGCTTCAACCTCAAAGCCAGCACAACCATCGCCGCCGGGAGCATTGGGACCGATCCAGAACCGAACCTCGTACTGGTGCCGAAGAATATGAAGCCGCGAGTGTCGAAATATGCCGATGAGACTGCAACGATCATGGCAGTCACTTTCGATTATGGCGACAATATTGCTTATCATGTTCAGTTGAACAACGGAACCATTGTGAAGCTCTACGGTGACAAGTATGTCCACAATATTGACCTCATCGACCTGAGCGCGCCACCAATCCTGTCTATCCTTACCAGTCACACTCTGTCCCACGTAAAACGTGATCCTGTTGATCATTACGAAGACGCAAACACCCCAATGCGAGCTGCACCTGCGACAATAGAAAAGCGTGGTGTTGAAGCCATATCTTCATATACGGCAACGTTCTCCGAAGATGCATGCCGATCGATCGCTTGTCTCAATAATGGTGGCAGGCCAGCGATGTTCAATCCTTTTCTCAACTCCTGCTCTTGTCAAACACTCGTTCCATCGGAGAAGACCTTAAGCCAAAAGGCAGAACGTTCTCAACCACACAGCAGCGAAGGTTTGGCTCGCCGAGAAATGGACGACTCCCTCTTGCGTTCCGTGTTCCAAATCGCGAAGCCATCCTCCGAGACTTGTCGCCACATGATCGCGTGTCAAGGTGAGAGCAAGCCATATTTTGCCGAGGAATCGAGTCAATGTCTCTGCGTCGTTTACCGCATTGGTGTCAAAGAGCCCGTGATTGCCTCTGATACCACTATTTTCCCACGGGCCGAGCAAGCGGTCAATCTAGAGGAAGAGAACAGTCTGCGAGCTGACAACAAAGCTTTGGCGCAAGGCTGGGCAACGGACTCTACTGATATGGAGAGTTTCTGCAGTGATGAATCTGGGTTTAAACACTGCCTTGGGAAGACGGTAGCACGCTGGAATAAGGACCATACGAGCTGTGTCTGCGCCAATATCAATGTAATCGAATCATCGGTTGAGATCGAAGACACCTCTAAGACCCTGCAGGACACCCATGTCGTACCATACCTCGACAAACGCACAGACTGGTACCTAATATGTTCTGACCACCTTCACGAATGCTTGAGTGATCCGTATCGTTATCGCTGTGATTCGAACCGCAAGATGATCAACTATGAACAGAATGACCTATGTGATAGAAATTGCGAATGCGGTGGCCTGCACCTGGACGGATGTCTCAGCCCAAGGGGTGGGTGTTCGTGGAGTCGCCCTGATCATCCAGGGACCAACCTTCGAAATCGCAGAGCATTAGACGGAGGTCTTGCGGATTTGGACAAAGAGGTCTAAGAAGGGCGTGTCGATCGGATTGGGAAAGCTACTGTGTAGTCTACTTGCTCCACGAACTGCACCACTGCGGACAGTGCTAGGAGAGCTGGTAAGGAATTGCATGTCAGGTTGTCTAGGCCACAGAGACTTGCTAAGCTACGAGAACTCCAGGGCTTTTGTGCATCTTTATCCTCCTATCCCATTGCGAGGCTGGTGCTGCTGCATGAGCGGAGATCGACGACTCAGCAAGAGTAACTGTATTGACGATGGAGCTGATCAACTCTTCTCATCCAGAGCTAGCCGATCGAGCTGAAATGAGCTGGAGAGATATCAAAGCGTACTACTGCGCCAATCAAGCATATTTTTTCCAGTCATAACAGCCACTTCGTGGCCTCAATTCTTTGCTTGGCTGTTGTCTCACGCATTCCCGAGTATACCACTCATTTTCTTATACCACCTTCCTCTCCTCTTCACATATGTCTCAAACTAACAAACTCCCGGCGGTGATTTAAGTCTCGCTGACTTAAGCCTTGAACCAACTAGTTGGGAGATACCTCGGGCCACTCAGCTTGAACGACCTGAAGAGAACCAATGCTCGTGAGTAGAAAAGGGTCGGAAGCGTGCAACCCTTCACAGCCCACGCCTTTACATTGTGTTCGCTTTGCTTCTTTACTTCCGAAGAGCAGTCTTGGGGCATTGGTCATAGGAGAATCAATTTCACCGAACCTTTCCCCTACCCTGGTTTAAATTTTGATGGTATCCTTTACGAGAAATTCGAGAATCTACCCAAAACGGACAATTTCTTCTACAAGAAACACACGTCTCCATCACCTCAAACACCTGATATAATTACGTGCCCACCTCCCTCTCTGCCCAATCCTCCTCGTCAACGGCTTGCCCTGCACCGGCAGACTCACTACAGCTTCTCACGTCCTCGCCCATCTAGGCGACCACCCCCCCACGCCCGCCTCATCCACAACCACCTCTTAATCGACGACACTGATGCCACTCTCCAGCGCTCAGCCGCCGGATATCAGAAACTCCGCCAAATTCTCCGTTGCCTACGTCTTGGATACCCTGGCCTCCTGCCCTGAGCGTCAGGCTACGACATACATCTTCACCGAGTTCCAGAGCGAGAATGAGCTTGGTAGGAGTGTGCTGAAGGAACACGCGGCCCTACTGGGGAAGCGTGGGAGGTGGTTTATGCTGGTTAATCTAGATTGTGGGGATTTGGAGGAGGACGGGAGGAGGAAGGGCGATGAGGGATGGAGCGGGGGAGGGACGTTTGTGGATGTTGAGATCTTGAGGGAGTGTAGGAGGGGGCGGGATGAGATTGGCTGGATGAGACGGTGACGCAAAGGGGGGGTACCTTGAGAGAGTTGATGTGGGGAAGATGAGGCCAGAGGAGACGGCGGAACGGCCCACTGGGCATTTCGGGTGAAGGTGTTGATTGGCGCAGTGAAGATCACGACTTCGTTCTGCCGTTGACCAAGGCCATACTACGTAAGTGGACCTCTGCCATGTCTACGTCCTGACCCCCTTCTATGGTGGTCGGCTTGGCGTTGGATGTCCAGACGAAGCACGTAGGCTTGAGAAAGGAAGAGAGGCGGCAGACATACGCGAAAGTACAACATACGCAAGAGCATCGAACCGACTTGTCTCCGCCACAGACACATTCCAGAGTCCAGACTCTGTGCGTCCTGGCGCCCAGGCCGAGCGGCCCTGCATTCTCCTAACTCTAGAGTCTAAAGTCTACGCGAAATTGAAGCTCCAGAGTCTGGAGGTCTGAATCTAGAATCTGGATGCACCTGGACCGGAGGTCTGGCCTTGGGGCCATGCATCAGCTTGTGCCAGTCTCGACCTGGATAGGCAAGTACTTGGACCAGATGTTCTTGTCTTCGGACCAGGCCACACATTCCAGCGGGCTCGTGGTCAACAAGTCTTGGTCCGTGCTGGGTGGGAAGGGAAGGGAAGGGGATGAATGAAAGAATGAAAGAATGAAAGAATGAAAGAATGAAAGAATGAATGAATGAAAGGATGAATGAATGAAAGGATGAAAGAATGAATGAAAGGATGAAAGAATGAATGAAAGGATGAAAGAATGAATGAAAGGATGAAAGAATGAATGAAAGAAAGAAAAGCGTGCCCGTCCTCGCGGGCCTAGATCTTACGCTTTGACGAGTGGCCGTGTAGATTCGCAACAAGGACGGAGCTTTGGCCCTCCTGAATAGTAGTCTCGGGGTCGTGTAGGTATGCACTGAATATTGACCGTCCAGCACTGTCATTTAAGTAGTCATTATTTACTGGGGGTATCGTCGCTCGTTCGTGGCTGTGGAGATTGGAACGATCGATAACATATTGCCTGCGTAAAGGCCAGAAGGATTGAGTGACCTGGCGATGCGGTGTCTTCAAGTTTCATTTCATGGATTGTGCATCCATATCGTAATGGTGGAGAGGAACCATGATGGTGTGATTCCGGAGGCGAGGACGGTGCTGTACATTGTAACGTGAATTCAGGGGTCTAGTCTGGCATTGAACGTGTGTACTTAAATCTGTCCATTGGATATGGGAGTACGTCTATCATAAAGACATCGTACAGATCGACATGTTCTCATCAATGTTTCTCTGCGCGTCTCATCATGTGTGTGCCCCAGCCGTATCGTGACTTATCGTATCATATCATACCGAGACTCGTCATTGCTTTTGGCCGTGATGTTTCTTGTTGTATCGTAGCATCAGTATCAATCATGACCAACCATAACCATCCTAGCTATCACAATCCTAACCATAGCCATCCTTGCCATCTTGCAATGCTCAACATTCGATCATGCCCATGCCGTCATTCAATGCGTGGCCCTCATCGCGATGATGCGCGCAAACCAGTTGCGAAGTCTCTTGCCAGATGAGACCTTCTTCTTGCCCCCAAATGGACTACCAGCAACAAGTGCAACTGTCGTCTTGGAAGAAGTGCCAGACCTCTTCGACGCCTTACTCGTATTGGATGTCCTCTTTGACTTTGATGATTGTGACTTCGTTTTTGACATCTTCTTCCGCAACGTGGCTGGTAAGCTAGCTACAGCAGAGGGTTTCAAAGCTACGGGCGAAGCGGTGGATGAGTCCGATGAGCGCACCGTAGTGACGCCGCATCCAGTGCCGTGTTCAGACACATTCGAGAAGCGGAGGCCAGGGGTCTTGATGTCTTGCTTCAAAATTCGCGCTGGGAGGGCGGCACCTTTCGAGGTATTTCGGGTTCTGGCGGCGGGAACTGTCTCGGCAAGTGTTCTTGACTGTTTCAGTAAAGGAATAGAGAGCTTTTCCCGAATGCTTCTTCCATGTGAGCATCTTCCTTCGTCATCGCTGTCTGAGTCAAAGGCTGAGATTTCTACCGGTTGCTCTTGAAAGGGAGAGAGAAGTGGTTGGATTGATAGCGAAGTCGGTGTACCAAGCGTGGTCGTACAAGCTGAAATCAGGTTCGGTACTAAGACAATTGCATCAGTCGCCGGTGGACACGGGATTTGACGCCGAGTTTCGAAATCATGTGACGGAAGACCGAGATCGAAATCGGCACCAACAGGCGAGTTTGACTTTGTCTCCAATGGCAGCGAGATGCATTGTCTAGGTACCGTAGTTGAAAGAAATTCTGGCTGAACGATGTTTGCCGGCTTGTGGGTTCCGCTTCGTTTCGGTATCATTGAGCGATTCCTCGTTGGAGCAGAGCATGACGAGCCAGGAGTGTTTGGAGGCCTCACGGTCTCAGAGTTCGAGAATGAAGACATTGAAGATTGTAAGGTGCGGGAGGTAGAACTGGTCCAGGACGAAGAAATGGATGGTGCGATCGGGCGAGTATAGTTGAGAGTTGATGCTGAAGTAGGGAAAGGTGTAGGGCTGCGGTGAAGTACGGCCGTGAGAGGGGGCTGTCTCAATTGCTCAAGCTCAAGCGGAGTGAAGCTGCGCTGGGAAGGCGATCCAAAGGTTGGCTTTCGCAGAGCTTGTTCACACAAAGGTGAGATACGGAGTGGTCTTTGTGGTGGAGGATGAGTGCTCTGCCCAATAACAGGAATCCGCAAGGGAGACAAATTCTTCTCCGGCAATGGTGGAAGCAGACTCTCACGTGGAGAGACCGTTGAGCCAGATGATGTAGATGAACAATACGTATCCTGGAGAGCCTCCGTGAAGTCGTTACCAAGGACGACAAGTTGAGTTACGCTACCTTCAGTCTTTGGATCGAAATAGCATACGAAAGGACCCAGAGGAGGATCAAGGACCGAATCCCGTCGATTTGTCTCAAACTCGTAGACCTTTTTAGATGAATACATATTATTTGCCTTGAATACATCAAAACTATCGGCCAGGGATCGTTGTTGAGATGCCTTCGTATATTTTGCGTCTTTGAGAGGAGTGGGAGGAGGGACGTCTTCGGGGTAGATCTGTATTGTTTCTGCCACAGAGTTGGGTCGAGGTGAATTCGAAGGTGTTGTGTGTCTTGGTTCGTCTACTGCCATGAGCTATCAACGAAAAGCTCTGACCACCTAGAGAAAGCACAGCTTCTGCTGAAATAATAGGCGAAAAGTCTGATGAGATCTGCAAGATGTGGGGATGATATCGTAAGGGAGCAGACGGTGTTTATAGAAGAAATCTGACAAAGCAAGCCGACGATTAGGTGCTTTGGCCTTGCACCCCTGCCACAGATTCAAGAAAGCCGCATAGATCGGCGTCCAGGAAGGCCGTTATGGGGCTTATACAGAGCATTCATGATTGGTTCGGTGGGTATCCTGCTTGGCAAGGGATGCTATTCATGCAGTCAATCCCTTGTATGGAATTGTAGACGCGGGTCTGCGCACTTACCACCTTCAAGGGGCCCAAGTACACTTCAGAGTCTAGAACCAGCAGCGATCTGCACAGTCCACATCTCGAGACCATAGAAGAGGCCCGACTGTCTGTAAGCAGCAGATATTGGGAGCAATGGCGGGAGGGTAGTTCTTACAGATATTTCCTTAGCTTGCAGTAGTGAAAAAAGATACTGCAATGATGTTTGAGATAGACGCTACATGAATACAGGACTTCTAAGAAGTATCCTGGGTGGGCGTGGTTGAGGGGACACAGATTTGCCTTTTTGGGAGTGGAAGGGAGAAAATTTGATGATTGTGCAGCAGCTCATGTTCAAGAGCCCACCAACTATCTGGCGGATGCAGGTTCGGTTTGATGAGAGAAGAGGTTCGGAAAGGAAAAGAAAAGAATGCTTGCTTGTATGTAAGAAAATGCACAACATACCGCATGCATTGGCCGGATGCACCAACGAGCTTCCTGTCGCAGTACTGCGGTTGATCCATAGTTTGTGTGTTGCAACGAACGAGATTCCGTAGATCATATCAGATCACTCACTCTTCGTACTTGATGATGATGTGGTATCTGACATTCCAAGCTGGAAGCTGGGCAACCGCATTGTTGTGTGATACCAGTGCATCACAGTTCCGGCACCGACTGCTACTTTGTTTCCACCACCATAACTACCTTTTGTGTTGGTTCTTGTGGTCCGGTAGCTTGATTCTGCAATGCATGGAGCTGAGACCGCGGCAGGGGATAGGCGTCTCCCCCTTCTCTTTGTGTACGCAAGGCAATGATTCGACCCTTGACCGAGCATACCCGTCAGAGCTCTAAATCGACGGCTCAGGATGGGACTTTCGATTCTGGGGGTATATATCATTGCAGTTGTTCGACGGTGGCGGAGTGTGTCAGAATAGGTGCGTCGGATACCAGGTGAGATCTCAATTGACTTCTCCGGATTTGCGGTTGGGGAAAATAAACGCGGTTTGCCAGGATGAAGACGTGAGACAAGATTGGCTGGTGAGTGCCTGTCATCCATGGGTCTCACAGATCCGCGAAGGGAGCTACTGCGAGGGACTTCAACCAATCCAAGGGCAGGCCCCGGCCATTCAAGGCTCCCGAGGATGAGAAGGGCGGGATCTTCTGAGGCGACTTGGAGGAGTGAGGAGAAGCTTCTCGAGACGGTCAACATGCTGTTCAAGTCAGCAAGACTTCTTTCGAAACATGAAACAGTTCGACATGCTGCTCGACTAGAACGATGAGGTGGACGAAAGGGACAGGATGTGTGGTGACAGCTCACCCTCGACCCTCCGCGTCCCGTCCGGGGTCAGCTTCCAGCCTTCCGACATTTCCATCCCACAGTGCCAATTTCGCTGTCACGACAAACAGGAAACGAACTCAAGCCGCCGCAGGCTCACAGACTCGATCGTCGCCTCCCCTTCACATCGGTGTGGCGCTGTGCGAAAGCCAGCGAACTGTCAACTGCTACGTTTTCCAAGAGCTAATTGATGGTCTGGCCATGCCACATGCGACCATGCCTTGACCGACCCAATCAATCCTCGACCCTTACATTGCGAAAACTTCTACGAAAGGGATTATGCAAATTGAAAGCTTCTGAAGTGTTGCAAATCTCACAATTACCATTCTCTCCAGCTCCATGAGTCGACGGTGTTGTGCCAGACCAGTTTGATTCCGAAAACGAATCCGCTTCCTGCGCTTCACGATCACCTCGACCCAGCTCAACACCGCAAAATCAGGGCAGAGAAAAATCCAACCTGGCGAGCTATAAATTTGCGATGATTCTACCAACAGAAATATTCCCCAAACGTCATTCAGGAGCAGTAGAAGCATACTGGTGAAGGTCCAAATTTCATCTCCCAACCACCAAGATTTCAGACCACTGCCGCATTGGACCAGCCACATCAGACCAACCACCTTTTTTCCCTACCGCTTATGCATTACCGCTGTCAGGAACACTGCTGCTCTCCACTCACACCTCTGTTGCTCATCGCGCAGCTTGTTGCTCTTCAAGCTTTTATCCCTGCACTTCCATTGTGCAGTCCAAAGATCGGTTTTTGAGCGGGATTACCGCGACTCGACGTGTTGTCTGCTCACCTAAAACCTTTGAGTGACCAGTCTGCAACGGTGTCTCCTCAAGTCCTTCTTGGCTTTGACGACCTTTACGAGTACTACGATCCTGACGCCGAACCCGAAGCGCAAACTCACCGAGAGGTTCATACACCTGTCTCTCAACGTCGACCACCTTCCACCTCATCCGGTAGTTTTAGATCGCTACGAAGAACCCCACGCCTACCAGAGAGAAATATTCACCAGCATAGTGCAGACACCTTATGGCCGGCGAGAGCTGAAGGAAGTCAGAGGGGAGAGAGAGGGCGACGTGAATCGCCTGCACGGTCATCGCCCAAAAAGTTCGATCTCCCTTTCGACGACCGTGAACCTGTGATACCGCAGATTTTTCGTCGCATCGTCAGTCAAGAGTCACTTTGGGCTCCTCCAAACACTCATATCTCTCGCCGATCTCACGAAGCTATCCTCTTTGCTCTTGAGGCGCTCCGAACTGGGGACGGAAAAAATTACAAGGTGCTCTCTACCGATCTCGAGGAAGAGAGCGCTCGCATGTCAGACCTCCTATCCGGAGACCTGCCCAGTGTCTCCAATGGAAATGGAAGACCACAAAACGGCGGATCGCGTGCGGCGCGTGGAGCACCAGTACCTGCAGGAGGCGTTCGAACACCCACTGAAGTCATGCGAGCTCGTCGAGAACGAGATGCTCGAAAGAAAGCACAAGAAGAAGAAGCAGCAAGATTGCGAAATCTAGAGCAAGAAGAATTGAGGAGAGTACAGGAAGAAGAGCCTGCTGCCGGCGTCGTGGTTGAAACCCCTGTACGGCACAGATCTGCAAGACGAGGGGACGTACAAGATCCTACTCGAAGAACAAGCGGAGGTCAATTCTCGAGTCGGAGGCAAGAAAATGTACCGCCTGTCGCCGGAGTGACTCCAAGAACACGAGCATCGACACTCGACCAAGGCCAGCCAAGACCAGTGTCTCAGCAGCCGAGAGTGTCAACAAGGTACGACCAACAGCCACCAGAAGAGCCGGCTGCAGGTCCTTCGAGAATCAATCGAGCCAACACCCTTCCCTTGAATGTTGAAGAGCCCGCCAACCCACGGATACAGCCTCAAGCTTCAGCACAAACCCAACCTCAGCCTTCTGCTCAAGCGCCGACCGGTCGATCTAGTTTTCCTAACGCATTCGAGAGATGGGAGACGTTGTCGTCACACTGGGAAGGCCTCACCTCTTATTGGATTCGCCGATTACAAGAGAATAGTAACGAGCTAAATCGTGAACCGCTAAATCAGCAAATGTCCAGGCAGATCATCGATCTTTCTGCAGCAGGCTCGAATCTGTTTCTTGCAGTCTTCGAGCTCCAACGTCTCCGGGCCTCATCGGATAGAAAGTTTCAGAGATGGTTCTTCGAGACGAGGTCCGAGCTTGAAAGATACCAAGCACAGCAAGGAGAGTTAGAGCGTCTCCTTCGAGTGGAACGCGAGGAACGTGCTCGAGTTGTTTCATCCACGGGCACAGCAGAGGCCGAGAGGCTCAAAGCTGAAGAGCTAGTGAAAGAAATGAGACGGGAATTACAAATCAGCAAGGAGGAGGCACGTCGAGCGTGGGAGGAGCTGGGTAGGCGAGAACAAGAAGAGCGCGATCGAACCGTGTCCCTCCGCAGTGGAGAGCCAACCTTGGTTGGTGGTGTGCAGGTTGTTCCAATGACTCAGGGGGTGCCAAGCCGTCAAACGACCGCTGCACAGGCTCGACCTCAGACGCGAGACGGTCCATACGCCGGCGGCCCAAGTGTTGGGATGATGGGTGGCCAAAGCCAGGCTCCGACTTCAGCAAGTCCTACAACGCTGGAATCGCCTGACGAGGAGGAGAGGCAATTCTCATACGAACCACCGGCTGCTATATCCCCTACGGACACTGATCCATTTACCGAAGAGGCTGCTCGAGCCGCCACCCAACAGCCAACTCAGAGGGCACCACAATCGTCTCGGCCACCTCGAGAAGAATTGGAATTCTACCATCGACCGGCTCAGCCTATCACCTCTTCTGCTGCAATGGCCGCTCTGAGAGCGACCCAGCCTCAGACATATCCACCCATCCCAACATCTGGGGAGATAAGAGGCGGCTATAGCTCAGCTCATCAGGCTACAACCGCAACTAGCAACGGTGGTGGTAACGGCCTATCCTACCTACGGACTGGCTCGAGCGCAAATCTGCAACCATCACTCACAGCAGGAACCGCGCCATTTTTCATGACAGCCCCAGCTCGTCCTACGACCCGTAACACTGACCTATCCTCAATCGGCGAACCCAGCTACATTCCCTCTACCGCTTCCGGCAACGGCTCCAGCGTTGGTGAAGGAGAGTACGACATTGACGCAGAAGGAAATTACCGACGAGATCCAGAAACTGGACGACGAATACCGTGGCGTGACCCTACTGATCACGCTAATGGACGACGGGATAGTCCCGCAAGTGACGAAGGCTCCGAGGATGAATATGACGTCCAAAGCGACATTGAAAGAGAAAGAGGGTACGCGAGGAGGTATGGCGCCGGAGCTACGAGGCAGCCGACATACCAAACCCAACAAGAACAGCAGCAACAACAACCACAATATTCCACATCAGGAACGATGGCCGGACCCTCGGCTGGCACTCTCCCTCCACCGTCCGTCACTCGCCCAACCGCATCAAGCAACTCCTACGCCCAAAACGTGCCAGCCCCAGACCTCCCTCCCTCATCGGCAGATTACTCCGGCCAAGGCTACGGAGGCGGAGCTGGGTGGGAATCCTACACCCCCCGTCATCGCCATCCAACACGTCTGAGCGATATCATCGAGCAGGAGGACGAGAGGAGTCGACGCACGAGTCCGAATCCTAGCCGTGCAAGCTGGGTTAGTGGAGCAGGTCAGAGCGAGCTTGGGAGTGCCGGCGTGGGGCTGCAGCAGGGTGGTAGTGCGAGGGAAATGCGGGAGAGGTATGGTGGGGGGATGTCTGCGAGGTAGATTGGCGGTAGTGCAGCGAGGGACGTTTTGTTTCTTGTTTCTAATTGAGCGCGATGGGCATGGATTTTGAATGCGCGGCATAGCATGGCATAGTACCCTTCAGTGCGGTATGATGCGATGCACAAGGAGCAAGCGAGCGAGCGAGCAAGCGAAGAAGCGCTTGTCATTGCCGCTTCAAGCATTGCTAATCAAGAGTCCTTGAGTTATCATGCATTTCCAAACTACTCCTGTACTCGCTAACCAGGGTCTGAACAGTGAAGAAGACGACTCCAAACACGATGAGGTTCTTCCCTCCCGAGCTTAAACTCTAGACCTCTCCATCCCAGACTCGAGTGTACGTCACATGCGCAGCCGGTCGATTAATCATTGATTGATTCGTCTTCTACTCCGATCACAGCACCCTTCCCCCACGCGTTGCTTGCCACATCTTCCTACTTGCTACAATCTGCATCCTGCCTAACCACATCCTCGAAAACCCATCTTTCGCTTCCCCTCGACGCT
>JAABUK010002049.1_pt1 | contig 36961 bp, 39 predicted proteins | sample 5559141 | NCBI WGS metagenome assembly JAABUK01 (sample SAMN10711869, study PRJNA513367) | rock metagenome | isolation source: Antarctica rocks | place: Antarctica: Victoria Land, Pudding Butte nord | collected 2016-01-03
TATAAATACTATATATAAAGTTTTAGTAGATTCTAACTATTTATATTAGTACTAGAGTACTTAAAAGATAGAGAAATAGAACTCTTAATAACTTAATGAGTTCTCTATAGTTTCTTACTAAAAATAGCTTATTAAAAAGCTCTAAGCGAGCTCTTTATAAAGATATCATTTTTTGGAAATCATATTTATTATATCTTATTAGGAACGAGTAAGAATCAATACGCTTCTACTAGCTACGAATTACCCGGCCCTAGCGGAACATCAAAAATTCAGCCAACTTTTAAAAATTCTAGAAAGTCGAGACTAAGCCTGATAAAGAAGGTTAGACACTCCTTCTAAAGGGCTTATAGTTCGCTTTTAAACATACTTTTCAAAAAAAAAATCGGACTAAATTTAACCCGGAAATCATTTAGCTAAAGATTTTAAATGATTCTTACCTAAATCCTTAGTAGTGTAAAAATGATTTCCGCGCCGAAATCATTTATCTCTAGCTGATAGCTTGGTATTTTATTAGAAATATATTATTAATAGAATTAATAGTTATTAAGACTAGGATTATTAGTATACTATCTTATATTTCTTATACTTAGATATTTACTCCTAGTTTAATAAAGAGTAGTATAATCTTTTATATATATATTATTCTCCTAGTAACTATAAAGTATAAGATTTAAAAAGAGAAAAAATTATTATTAATTCCTAGTATTATTAGTAAAGAAGAAAATTAGAGTAAAATCTTAAAATATTTATATTAATAATTTCTCTAATTAGGCTTAATACTAGTTTTTTATATATAAGAAATTTAAGGTTTAATTATATTAGAACTAGTATTATCTTAATATATCTTTTATAATTATATATCGTTAGTTTCTTCTTATATAAGACTATTAACTTATAAAGCTACTATTATACTAGAATTAAAATAAAGTATATTAAGGAAAGAAGAATAAATTACTAGTAATTGATATTTATAAATAAGGCTTCTTAAATTGTAGCTAGCTTAGATTAGGACTAGTCTAGGTTAAATATTAATACTTAACTACCTTTAGAAGTAACTTAGAAAATAAAGCTATACTTAAAGCTTTTAAGATTATTTATATATAACAATAGTACTTAATAACTAGATAGAACTAGTATAAAAGTAGTAATCTAAAATAGATTTAAATATAAGACTTATTATTAATATTATTCTTATAAATATATAATATTCTATTCTTAAGATAGATTTTAGAAGAGGAGAAAAGGAGAAAGCTACTAACTTTAAAGTTTATAAATACTTAAAACTAACTTTTAATTTATTCAAAAGTCTAAAGTAAGTAAATCTTAAAAATATAAATTTCATTAATTTTACTTTTATTAATAGTTATAAGAATAAGTAGGAAGTAATTAAGATTTCTAGTAATTAAACTTCTATTAAAAAGAAGAACTTAAAAAAAATCTTTACTTCCCCTTTAATATTTATTAGATTTCTTAATATTAATTAAGTCTAGGACTAGCTTTATAGAAAGCCTAAGTTTAGTCCTATGAAATAGTATTATAATTCTAATAGAAAATAGAAAATATTATAAGATACTATCTTATTAAGATTTATAATATAGTATTCTACTTAAAAGTAACTCTTTCTATCTTAGTATTCTATTAGGATACTAGGTAACATAGTATTAGAAGTATATTATAAGGATAGTAGGAACTAAGCTACCTAGAGGGGTTTCTAGTCCTATTCTATAGCGTAGTTATAATACTTAACCCGCTACGTAAATATCTTTACATGATATTATGGAATCACGTTACTATGGTAAGCTATATAGGAATAGCATGCAGAGTAAACGACTCCAGCGATAGACTAGCTTCTAGCTATATACTTTGTAAAAGACTGCAAGCTTAATCCATCTTACAATGGGTGGCCATTGCAATAGACTTTGTCTGGTCCCCCGGCGGGTTTGATCGATTTATCGATGTCTGCTGGAACGCACATTGGTGTGTCAAAGTATACCCACTCGCCACCATTATCTCTCCCCGTTTTCCACCTGGTGACAGCACCACAGTTATACTGTATTGAGTTAAACAATGCTGTAGTCCAAGGAATGCGATCCTTTTCAACCCAGTTTGTGACATTGACGATTCCAACCTTCCACATCACGGCTTGATCCCAGAAATTGCAGACAGCTGTTGGAACTTTAGGTAGGATGGTGGAAAGCGGCGTGGGTGTGGGATCGGCGCATAATGTAACATAATTCAATGTGGTTGTTGTTGCTGTGCAGCCGTATAATACTGTGTTCTCGTTCCCCGGTTCCGGACCTTTGGTACTTGTGAAGATGTATTGACCGCTGGGCAGAGGTGGCGTAGGTGACGACGATTTGCACGATGGGCTGGTCCAAGTGTTTGTGGGCAGGGTACTGTATGCGCATACGTCTGCCCCTGTCGAGCTCATTGTCGCATATCGTCCTGTAACGCCTTCACTAGAGCAGTCACAGTATGTGTCCGCGAAGCATAGTGGTGTTCCTCCGTCATTACCATGGGAGTCTTGGCTGCAATGAAATTAGCTTGTCAACGTCTATCGATGTTTGAGAGAGATAGAACGCTTACTGGATGCTGCAAATTGGTGTAGTTGCAAGATTTTGCGAAGTCGAAGAAGGGCTGATCACCAAAGAGTCAGGTGTTCGGGATGGCGTGCCTCGCGTTGTTGCAGTTTGGGTGGTCGTAGTGCTGCTTGGTAGAGATGCGCCTGTATTCGGAGCGGCGCTAACCGTCGGAGAAGAGCCTGGCGAGCTAGACGCGCCACCACTGGAGGATGTGAGGCTTGCATGTATGGTGCTTGCAGTTGCAGTATTGGCTACTTGACTCGCGGCGACTCCGGACATTGTGAATGCAGCAGATTTACCCATGCGGGCGACAAGGCTCTGATAGATAGACAAGTCTGATCCTGTGAGCGGCCTAGTTGTAGCTCCTGCGATCGAGGTCGTATCAGATGTGGACGGCGTGGCAAAGCTTATCTCATGGCTATCTTCGGTACTCGTTGAGCATGGATCGGCTGTCGAAGTGCTCGCCATCGAGCTTGAACTTTGCAAGCTTGAGCTTAAATCCTTGGAAATCGATGTAGAGATTGAAAGGCTAGGTGTGCCGCTGGTGCTGTGGTCGAGTGAGCTCTGCGCAGTACTTGTAGACTGTCCTGCAGTCTGCTGGCTCGTTGGCGTTGTATGATCCCTCGATGTTTGCTCCTGTGTTTTGTTGTCTTCAGATTTGTTGCCGTCTTTGTTGCCGTTCTTAACATCCCCACCTCCTCCACCACCACCACTACCCCCCCCTGGACCACCCCCTCCTCCACCTCCGCCTCCACCACCACCTCCACCTCCGCCTCCGCCTCCAATGCCCAGACCGTGTCCAATGCTTCGAAGTGCACCACCTAATCCTCCTGCCGTTTTCCCTACTGCCCCTGCCGCTCCGCCAGCAGCATTTCCGGCTGCCCCTGCAGCCTCATTGGCAGCACCCCCGGCTGCCCCCGCCGCTCCAGTAGCAGCATTTCCAGCATCCTGAGCGAATCCTGCTGGACTTCCTCCCAACCCTCCTTTGCCAAGACCTTGCCCTCCAACGCCCATGATACCCAGGAATCCTGGCCCTCCGTCAGATCCTCCCTGATTAGTTCCTCCGTCAACGCCACCTTCCTGAGCACCACCGAATTGATTGCCGCTAGAGACACCCCAGACCACTCCCTGAGGGCCAACAACGATCGGCCCGTTAGCGTAGGCTATACTACCCGAAGCTGTTGCCGTGGGCACAGAGGTCGTAATCGTCGTAGCTCCCGTTAGGCCAGCAAAGCCCGGCAGAGTTTGCTTCTGAAGTAGGATGGGCGCTCCACTGACCGTTATCGTGGTCTTCGAAGGGGCGCTGTTGAATTCATCCAATTGAGAGGGGGATATGGACTCAGCAGCGGCTGATGCTGTGGACAAAGGGGAAGTTGTTCGGCTGGCTGTCAAGGCGCTTTCCGCAGCGGCGCTATGCGATGTTTCAAGCGTGGAAGGCGACGAGGACTCAGGAGTGGTTGATGCTGTGGGTACCGAAGTGGGCGCTCTACTAACTCGCAGCAGACTGACTGAGGCAGCGCTGTTGACCTTATTCGGCTCAGCAAGAGATAAGGAGTCAGCAGTGGAGGATGCTGTGCCAGTCATGGGAGCGTTCGCCAGAGTTGTGGTATTTGTATAAAGCGCTGTACTTCCGGATGGGTGAACATCAGAAAATCCTGTACCGTGGGCGTCAGTGGGTCCGCTGCCATAAGCATCAGTGAGTCCGGTGCCGTGTGCGTTGGTAAGACCAGTGAGGGGATAGGTAGATGCTGAGTCGGGCAGAATGTTCAACGCTGGATGCGCAAAACAATTGGATGCGATGGTCAGAAAAAGCGAGCAATGAGCTAGACGACTCATCTTGGTGGATCAACGAACAATGTATCACAGCGTATCTGCAGGAGACCATTTCAAGACCCGAACGATGATTTATACAGTCTTGAGAAGGTATCCTGATGCTTAGCAAGCCAGGTGTCTTCTTGATCATGCCGTGCAAGACTTACACGAAGTGCTTTTATTGCGCCCCAAATCCCTCGAGATGCGACACCAACATTATGAGATGTGACAAGGGGCTTGGGGAGGATTCCTCGCTGCCTCCATGGCAGGTATCTTTGCACGAGGACAGAACACTGGCGCCAAAGGAACAGGGTCCTCAGGGGATGTTTTCCGCGCGCAAGAATCCCCAAGATCTGGGTTCGGACCAGCCACAATCGCCGAAACTTGGGCATTTACTGCGCAAATCCTGAAGTACCAAGCCTCGAGCCTCTCCTCTTGAAAACTGTTTCAGATAGTGAGGCAACAGTGGGCTCATGCATAGGCTAAACATGGTGAGATGAGTGAACCGCGGCGTGAAACGCGCTACAGGTGGCGCGATGTGTTTCACCTAGAGGTCCTCGAATCCTATGAACCGTAAACCTTTGACGCCGTGCTTGATGCACCAATTAATTAGCTGATGAGCAGGAACGTGAAGGCGGCTTGGTCAATGAGAGTCGACTTCGCCCTACCATCCCCGCGCCCCAGAGGTACCGCACTGACATACTTAAAGGAAGATGGTTGGCTCCCGCCTCATGGAGTGGATCAGGTTGAGTGGCAGCATGCTTCGTGTAGTATTGTGGCCGAGCTTATAGTGTGGGCTATGCTTTGGACCAAGCCTTTCCTCCTAGGATGTACTCGCTCACCTACGAGATATTGCCTGACTGCTGAAACCCACACTAGCAAATATGGCAGTCGCGAGGCACAGATTGATAACTGGACTTATCAAGCGGGATTGGGGCATGCTCTAAGTATCTTACCAGGAGAAAAGGTGCTTGCCATACAGTATATTGGTTGGTGACATGGATATGGTGGGTGCCGTTGTGTTCGCTGTGCAGCCTCCACTCTACTCCAGCTCTCCCGATTTTGAGCTGGTTGCAACTCAACCCCTGCGCCATTTCCAAATTTGCCACCAATATTTCTCACTCGTTTTCTCATTTTTCATATATTTCTCCATGATTGAAATAATCTCCTCATTTCTCGTCTCATGAGCATCTTGTAGCGCGTTTTTTAGGTTGACTTCTCTTGCTGTCCCGTAAGCTTCCCATTGACATCCGCTGAGTAGCAGTGCTGTAATGTCCGTGCGTTGCTGGCGCATCGCGTACGCTACGTCGATTGTGCGGACTTCGGCGCCGCATCGAATTATCTTGCTGATAAGTGACGGAGGCTGGTCTGAGGTAATAGCTGCCGAAAGAGGGCTTTGTATGCCCGGTGGGCCGCTCCAATCTGGATTGGCTCCATTGTCAAGGAGATATTCAGGCAGCCGGGGGTCGCCGCTGCGACAGTAGTCCATTAGGAGAGTTTCCAAGCCTTTTTCGTCCAATTCGTAATTGACGATGGAGGGATCGTGAGCATGGAGGACCTTGAAGGTCGGCAGGTCTGGATTGGCGCAGGTGGATCCGAGGAGTGCGTCGTGAGAGATACAAAAGCTCGGATAAATCTCGAATAGAAGTTCGAGAATTGCAGGCCGATTATGAGTTACCGCCTTGTGAACCATATCGTATATCGCAGATGGACCTGACCGGTAGATAGGGTCGACGGTGCGTTGTGTCGCATGATCGCGTATTGTCACTCCAGCAGCATCGAAAAGATTTTGCAATTTCAACACGTTCCCAGTTTCGCAAGCCTGCATCATTTCTTGCTGAAGAACAGGTGTGTCTTGGACGCAAGAGCAGACTGGTAACCTACAGATACACTGGGCCGACATGGAGCTCTCGGAAGGCTGGAAAATGTTAGATGTGTCTGGCACAGCGTCACTCGAGTATCTTGACAGCTAAGCGCTTGAGCAGTGGAGAAGGATCGTGGCGCAGCATTGTTCGCCAATGATATCATAGTTTTAGACTTGGAGTCTTGGCGGACGCATCTTTCTACTCAGCTTCTGGCGCAGGGGTTCATCTCGTGGCGTAGCACTTGTCATAACCCACATGAAACTTCTCTCATATACACATAGCCTCCTCCGGTTACAGACAGAGAAGCAACAAGTAGATGATACGCAGAGAGTCATGCACTGCCGAGACGCCGTAAACGCCGCAACGACAACAACAACAATTGCAACAACAAGACACTGCTTGGCCGCAGAGGATGAAACAGATGTCCCTTGGTTGTACGGGGGCCTAAGCCATGCTGGCAAACGGCTCCTGGCAGACTGGACGGCCAGAAGCTGCCGTGGGGGGGCATCGATTGCGCTGAGGGCCAACATTACAATTTTCGAAGAGATATAAGAGCAGCCACTATCATCCAGAGTGACTGGGAAACAAATCAGGCGTTGCGAACTTCATTCCTCTATCTCAAATTTGACTACCTCGAAGAATCCTACTTAATTTCCGATACAACAAAGCCAGCCAGCTGAACCTACAGACAAATGTACAGAGTTTAAATCTAGATATGGCTCGAACAGTTGTACACCTACTGCTCACGCTCATTACTTTGATACCTCGCACCCTCGCAGGACAAGCATTGGCAGGAGCTTGCCAGCCAAAAGAGCCAGAACCGACAAGACCGCCATTTCCAGATCCTTACCCATGTGCGAATCAGCTATCACCCAACGAGCGTTGGGCGTGCCAAGATCCCAGCCTTCAATTTCCCACCGTCGCGTGTCTCGCTCAGGACGTAATCAGATGTGGAAATGTCCAGGGCAAATCGTGTGTCTTTTATAGCATGGGCGCTAAAGGTATCGACGCCAGAAACTTTGTCGCGCATGACCTGAATGGCCGGGGCGTGACGTTCCATGCGGCAGTCGATAGAAATTACATATCGGATGTCATGAGGACTCACTTGACGCGTACCGCTCGAAACGCTGTCAACATGAACAGAGAGGACATATATATTCGGAAATTGTCTCAAGCCTTCGCCTCGGTCTGTGAGGGCGACGCTTACCTCATGGTATTGAAACGTAACGGCCAAGGTGGTGGAGTTGGGGTGTTCCAAACTCCTTGGGTGGCCGACGATAAAGATCCTAGCGACATTAGAGACAATGTATGGGAAGATTATGAGTTCCCGTCTCTGCAGCTGAACATGAGAGTTCCCGGCATCTACAGTGTCGACATGAGCAATGGCAATCAGCCAACGCTTGACTGGGTACGGGGTCGAGATCCACAGACAAGACAGCCGGCAGACGTCGAAGCTATACCATTACCGCCTTGATGATCACTCTGATGAATACCAATCCAGTGTTCAGGATGATTCAAGCCAAAGCCATATACTGCTCCCAAACTCGTGATACAACCACCGGTCCCTTCGAAGAATCTGCAAGACGGTTGATGATGGAGAGGATTCAGCGTCATAGGAACGGAAGTTGCAGGAATTTGCGCCCCTAGGAAAATCAGCATTGTGACTGCGATTAGCGAAAAGATCGAGAGGAAAGGCAGCTTTCGCTAATGTGCGAGAATGCATCTTTGTGGTCGGTAGAGGTACTCAAGCGCAACCCTTACGCAACCTTCAATTAGTCGGAATTCTTGCAGGTTTCTAATGTAATTCACCCCCAATGTTCCTGGACGCAGTGTGCTTGTTGTTCGAAATTGAGCAGATAGAGTCGTTTCGATTTTCCAAATTTCATAATACATATCAAAGGACACGTGGTTTGACCTTTGTTGACTCTTACTGTCACGGATGACAGAAGCCTTACCATGATTAGCATCTTATCTTACTATGACTCTGACCAAGTCCACTATCACAGCACCGAAGATCGAACGAGCTGCAGTAGGATCATAAAAACCAACGCAAGGTAGCTCCACCACGCGAGCATCCTTGATGGCCGGATGCAGGCTCGTTATAGGCCACTCTGATCGTCTTAGTCGGCGTCTAGGTAAAGACGGAATGAGCCCCATGTTGTCATATAATACATCTCTATCACATCAACGTAACCCATAGCTCTACAACTTAACGCTTACAGCTTTATCACGTCCGGGAGGGTTATGAGTGCTGAATGGAACCAATCGATGAGCGACTGGCCAAACCTCAACACTATATCAATTCACGAGCGATCGATGATCTTGTGTGCGTCGATGGGTTTTTCGACGAGGCATTCAATAGTATATATACTTTCGAGCGAGTCAATAACTGAAGGCTCTGAAGAGGATATAGCATCCAGATCCTAGGCATCGGGAACAACAGCTCCAGTCAACACCTCTTGTGGGGTGGCACACTGAATGTCTTGATAGGAGAAGTGCGCAGGATATATGCATCATGCGGTGGAGTGTCGAAGCTCAAACACAAGGGGTACTCAAACATACCAAATTATCTGCCTGAAACTTCGCAGGATCTGCTCGAACCATGTTTATAGCATTCGCCAAGCTTTCAATAGCTTTGGGAGCATGGCAGCGTCTTTTCATCTGATGAGTAGCCTGTTCGCTGGTGCAATGGTAGTAGATTTCACGTCTCGCAAATCTACTTACTCGGCTACTCAGCCCTAGTCCTATGAATCCTAGCATTTCTTACCGGCCTTCGTGGATCCCCTCGGAGTGGTTGCTCGAGGAGGCGATACAAAAGCTGGCCAGTGACTCCGAATCCCAAGATGGCAGTAATGCTGAAAACTGGTCAGAATAAGAAGAAGTATTGCTGTATTATTAAAAGTGTCCTTCTGCGTGTATCCGCTGTCGCCTCCACATGTTTGGGAACGATGATGTGCGTTGGTGACATGCGAAATTGAAGAGAATTTATTTGCGCCAATTCTTGCTGCCAAGCCCGGCTCCGACCCCGGAAGGTGAGCCGCATCTGCCCTAGGGCTTGGCGCCCGTAAACTCTAGAGGCGGGTCAGACATCCGAGATGACGGAAGAGCAACACGCAAAACCAAGGTTTCCCCATACTCTACCATTAGTATTCATCCTCCAGATTAAGGCCCATCTCAAAAGCACGTCTTATACCATCAGCCTCACTACTCTAGCCAAGCTACCCCCATGATGTCCGCCGACTCCCTCGCCATCCTGCGCAAGAACGCCAGCGAAGACATCCGGAAGCTCGCGGATGAACACTTCAAGCACGGCTTGAACGATACCGATCGCGACACCTTGAAGAGTGCTGCAAGCAAAGTGGGGACTCATGCAACGATCGGTTCGCTCCTTGGCTTAGGTCTAGGAGTCTTTCTGGCCTTCAGGGTTCGGAGCTCGAGGACGCAGATGTTCAATGCCTTTCGCACTGCGGAGAGGCCTACGCATGTGAAGTTCGCTGATGGTAGAGAAGGTGCGTATGATCCACTTAGCTCCCAGCCTAATCCTCCTGTTCGTCTTCGATCGCTGGGTTTTAGTCCCGTGCATATAGCATTATAGACTTGGAGTCTCCTCGCGTATAAATTTACCTCTAATACCTATACAGAAGCCATCCCAAACATCACCCCACTACTCAAGCCATCCACCCTCGGCGATGTCGCCGCCTACGTTTTCTTCAGCGCTGGCGGTCTCTTCGTGGGTGGTGAAATTGGGCTACTGACAGGCAGTGGCTCCGCCACTCGAACCATCAGCCGCGATCCCGAGAGCAGAGCGAGGATTGAAACGGCGTTCAAGAAATTCAGAGCTGATGTGCTACGGAAAGAGGCTGATGCCATAGATGGTGGCAAGGGCGTTGCTGGTGTGTTGGGTTTCTGATGGGGGCGTAGTTTTGGGGTGAAGTGTGAGGGCGCTGCTTAGGAAGCAATGTTCACGGAATAGTAACGAGTCCAGACCGTCTGGAAAGGAAACTAGTGTCGATATCTTGCCGGGATACACCGCACACGTCCTCATCAGCGGAGTGTGTAGGCTCTTCGGCCTAAAAGCGGAAATGTATGCCATTCGCAGAGACGCACTCGAACGCTGGCAGACTAGTTGATCGATTATATCTTGAGTCAACAAAGATAGATAGGACACAAAGTCGCTTAGTCATGTCTTCCAGATCTCTGAAGACTATTTCTTCCGCGCTGCCCCCTGCGACAGTATGTCTAAGCTAGGACGCGGCTCGCGAGTTGGGTCACGGTGGCCGGGCTGGCCTAGATCCGAGATATCCTAATCATGTCACAATCGGACTACGGCGACCAATGTAACTCTACTGTGATTGCTACTTCATGAGGTGGGTCACACAGTACTCCTCCAATTTGAGTATAAATGCAGGTCTTGCCTTTTTCATTATTCTCATGCACGAGGATGAGGAATGATTGGTCGTGGACCCCAATGGAGCAAGCTATTAAATACAATGGGGGTGAAGCTGAGATGATCGCTCACAAGAATTGATGGAGCCTAGATTATGTGTGACTAGCGTAAAGGTAATTCATCGGCCTTAGCAAGCGCGTCAAGCACGAATTGATATTTAGATCGAATGAAATCTCTATAAGCAGGCATAGAGAAAGGCTCTAGCCATTCAAACCGATCTCCGTAAGTCTCAGATGCTTAGTACTACAGTTTTCCTGATGGATGACTCCTGATCAAGAACTAGCCGTCCCAAATGGCGCCATTCCATGTCCCAAAGCGAAAGTACCCTCGAAACTGCTATCGTCGGCTCCAACCCCGAACTCGAAAGCAATTTCTCTGTATCCCCAGCGCTCCAGCAAGAAATCGAAAGTTGCTACTGCTCTCATGCAATGACCCACTGTTGGCGAAAACCGCCGGCGGGGCTCTAGCTTTATGAACGAGCCTTCATTCTGGGAAGAATAAGGCGGGCAAGGAAGATTCTCATCCAGCTCTGAAAATCTGACTAAGAGTGCTCCTATATCCCATCCTATCCCGATGCTTCGACTTGTTCCGAATCTGGGTCCGGCATAGAAAAAATGGAGCCATTCAGGATCGGTCGCAGCGCGTTTGAATCTGAACGGCATTGCAGGCCAGATATTCCTAGCACTCATCGTTAGCATTCGAGGCATACTCTCTAGCCGTTGCGTAGTTAGTACTTAGCCATCAAACGCTCTGAGATTGTCAAATTCAGTGGTAGAAGCATGTTGGGCAATGCGCTCGGGGTCGAGTTGGTGGGGGACGAATTATTAGCCAAAGGTGCTGCGTCGACGCAAATCAAAACCAAGCATAGGACCTGAAGGGATGACTTCAAAGACCATATTGCCCTTGAAAGATCTGTGATGGCCATGCGTATGCTTTCGTTTTTAGAGCGATTCAGACTTGCTGTACCGTGAAAGCGTAGCAACAACAGGCCTGCATGCGTGATTATTCTATAGCAATAAACCAGATCATGCTGTCGATGATGCAGTGCGGCTACCGCGACGAGAATGAACGTCCACAACTGGTGCGTATCTACTCACCGGCACGCATGTAGCGCATTTCAGCGACAGCCAACTCGCGCATTTGGCCAAGCTGTCCTTGGACTTCCTTAACCGATGATGATAGTGGAGGCACCTTGTGCGTATAGCTCCGCTTCGTAGTCTCAGCATCGGATACGCAAACCTTGGCAAGGTCAAGGTGCTCGCTGGAGCACATAGAGCCGGAGATAAATGCCACGCTCAGTTCATCAAGCCATGGTCTTACAATGTCGACAAGCTATGGTTCAAGCAAGTCTTAAAAAAATCCGTTATCAGTCATAACAGTGAGGCTTCGACATAATACATACCTTCTGTACCTTCTGTATGTTGTAGACGACATGCAGAATGTCGCTAGCACCATTGTACGAAAATCTGCACCTTCTCTCATGGGCCTCTCCCACCAAGAGCAACTTAGTCCAGAGTAGTATCAACAACGCCAGGATGTCTTTGCTAGGGATGCATGTCGTTGAAATGCGGGACTGACAAAACTTCAATGCGCCAAGGCCTTAGTGATGGTAGAGTTAGAGCGCCAAGCCTACCATCACGTGATCAGGCTAAGAGATTCTCACTTCTCAACCGTTCAGGCCGGCCCTTCCTTCTTTATGATACAGTCAAGATGTCTTTGCAACTTTGTTGGGTTCGGTCCAGAGCCGCATCCCACCATGGACTGTCATATCAGTGCCGCTCCATGCGACCGCACCCACTATCTTCTCTCGTTCCTTGGAGGAATCTGCTGATCTTGATGCAGAGCCCTCTATCTGAGATCGTGTCCTCCGTTATATCGGTCATGATACCTGACTTGATTGTCCTATCCTGAACGTCTCCCGCTAAACGAGACTACGTATCATTAGAGCATCTGTCCTCGTTGGCTGTGGTGCTTCAACATCCCGCTCACCTTACGTTGTGCGTCCAAGCACCAGCTCGCATGTTGATCCCGTCATTCTAGGCTGTACGTTCTTGCCGCACCAATGGGCGAAGCTTGATTGCAGTCCCCATTCCCCATGTGGCTGTCGACGAAACTCCGAGCAATACCACCATCCTAGAGTTTGCCCTTTGGGGGTGGTGAGTTACTTTCCTTATACTTTTCCAAGAACTCGAATCCTTATCTTCTGACAATGTTTGCAATGGTTCTTCATTTTTGGAAATTCCATACTCCCTATGAGCCATTGTCACTTCCTTTGACTAGACCACAGCCATACCGGTCATTCCAAGGATGCCTTACGGAACCTTCATTATAGCGGAGCGAGCCGTGACTGCGAAGACCCCTCAGGCTTTCTCTGTTCCACCGGTACGTACTTTCGAATTGCGTCTCCATTTCCAGCCTGATGATTCAGTGAAGCATTATCCTCTCCTATAGCGATCTTACTTGCTAATTGATTATCTCTTGGATGGTTACTTTTTCGAAGGATACTGCTAACTTTGAAGCATGATAGAGTGGTAACTGGGATGGAAATGACGGCGCCTGGTCGACTTTCATGATCCGGGTCGGAACGCCGGCTCAATTGTTCCGTGTCTTACCGTCAACCACCGGGCAAGAAACATGGTTACCAATACCAGACCACTGCGAGCGAGGTCAGAGCTGGTGTGGCAATGCACGTGGCGTAGAGCCATTCAACGGCGCCTCATCCAGCCCTTTCTCCGGATCCCCAAACGAGCTACTCACTACCAGCCTTGATCCCGGAATGACTTACACAGCCAACAGGTCTCCCATGTGCATACACTGTCCAGGCAGTATCGATGGCAAGTGTACAGTCGGCCCCTGTACTGGTCGGAATTGCTGTGGTGATCCTGCTGGCAGCTGTAGTGGCGTTGGGTGCAATGGACTGAACGGTATATGTACTGGAGCGTATATCGGCTGCCCCTGCGTAGGAGTCGACTGGGATGCGAGCGCCAATGTATCCTCCAGTGCGGGTATACTCAACGCAGCAGCGGCATCAGGCTTCCAGCCCACTCAATCCTCCACCTGGTCGGCTTTGGGTAGCTACCAGCTTACTACCGAGGGCAACCTTAGGCCCCAAGGTAGTGGCCAGGTCCTCAACCTCTCCGCTCTTGGCCATTATGGGACGGACGTTGTTGGCCTCGGAGTGGACGCCGCTGCAGGCTTCACTCTGAATAGCACACTTGTAGCTGGAATCTTGACAGAGCCATACTATATCGGCACCTTAGGGCTTGTACCCGTACAGCACCAGAATCTGGACAACGCATCTGCCAATTTCATGATGTTATTAAAGCAGCAGAACCTCATACCAAGCCTGTCGTACGGTTACACAGCAGGTGCGATATACCGTAAGCAGACATCACGCTGAATGCTTGGGAGTAAGGCTCAAATGGGTCTAGGTCAGCCGCCTGTTCTAGCAAGCCTTACATTAGGAGGGTATGGTTCATCGCGATTGCACTCAGATTTTGCAGGCTTCGACTTCCCTCCTATGAGCAGCTATGATATTAGCAGCCTTGATCCCGGCAACCTCACGGTTGGAATCCGATCAATCACTGCCTCAAATACACTCAGAGGTAACGTTACATTACTATCGGGGATCGTCACGGCCTTGATAGACACCACACTGCCATTCATCTGGCTCCCGCTTTCAGCATGTCAAGTATTCGAGCAAGCATTTGGGCTCACATGGCATGATTCCAAAGAACTCTATATGATCGACGACAGCTCCCACCAGCAATTGCTGAACACAAACCCCTCAGTCACTTTCATCCTCGCCAAGAACTCTACCAGCCCATCAACCAACATCACTCTACCCTACGCTTCTTTCAATCTGCAAGCATCCAACCCGATCTTCCCAAATGGCACGAACTATTTCCCGCTCCGACGAGCAACGAATGAAAGCCAATACACCCATGGGCCGAACCTTCCTTCAAGAAGCCTATATCTTTGTCGACTACGAGCAATCCAATTTCTCAATCTCGCAGGCCCAATTTCCAGCCAATACGAGTCCCAATCTTATCACAGTCAATCATTCACCTCAACTACCCTCCTCGGAGCGCAACGTCAGCAAGACACACATGAAAGAGATTATTATCGGAGTTGTAGTTGGCATATCGCTCGCTATTGCCATTCTCTACGCACTCTTCATCTTTCGCCGCCGTCGCCGCCGAAAAGAAGTCGCTCAAGCCCACTGTGACGCGGATACTGGCGAAGGCAAGGACAGTTGGCCGAGTAGCCCAATCGACAGTCACACCACGGAACCGTTCAGTCCTCAAGGCGGATCTACCTCGATGTGCGAGATGGACGGCTCCAATCCCAAGACTTTCCGAGAGCTTGAAGATCCGAGATCAACAAATATAAAACCCTTATGTCCAATAGAACGCCTTCCGGTAAGAGAAAGCCACGCCAAGAATTACCCGGTACTACGGCTGCAAACGAGTTGCAGCAGGAACCGTCCGAGTAAGTAAAGATGTATGAGCTGGACACCGGAGGTACAGGAGGTCCACGACGCAAAGGGCTGAGGGTATGCGAGAAGTCCAATCAATTGTGAGGATCTTCATAATGCGAAATCCAGAAAAGAGTATTCGGACGAAGTACGTTGAATATTCTGGGGTTCGCAGCCTCAAGATGCGCCTCGTCTGCTTTCAGCAAAGCAGTACATTAGAGACATCCGTACTATCGGGAGCGATTTGCGGGGCCTCGAGCGATGGTGACAATGACTTAAATAACTCAGACACGACCTACCACAGTCTATGATCCAAAGATGCCAAGCAGCGGCACTTGAATCACGTATTCGTTCTCACCTCTTTTGGGTCAAATCTTCATGCATCCTGTTCAGTTTACGAAGCAGGGAAGTCTGTATAAGTACACTGCTTCTTAGATCCTGACAGACTATCGCCGATTGAACGCACGAATGACAGATGCTATATGCCTTGACAAAATCTATTCCAATTCAATCTCTCAAGGGGGCCTGTTGGTGCAACTGGAAAGAGTCTCCTCGAGATGTCTAGTGCAAGGGTACTTCGTACGATCGAAGGGAGCTTCCATGCTGGCTGTTGCTGCAATCCTCGGTCCCTTCACGGTCGATGTGCCGAGGGAGTAAAGCAGGCATGACCAAGAATAACCTGATGCAAGAAGTCATTCCAAAAGCCACAAGATGTGAAGGATGACATCAATTAATGGTCTCTACTCATATCTGTCGAAGATTCACTTTGCCAGATCTCAGAATCGTATGTGCTCTGGCTTCTTTCTATACAAACAAAGCTATGGGCACCGGAACGAAAGCGACAGTGATAGAGGGGTAAGTGTGTTAGCCTGAGAATTTGTATTTAGGGAGGCCGCACGCCTCATTTCTCTTGCTTCCTAGCAACCTCCATATCAGCATAACAATATCAGAAAATGGCAAGCCAATTCCACCACTTTCTGACAGTCAACGAGCCGAGCAAAGTGGTTGCCTGTGCCTCACCTACAGTATGATGCATGGCAGTAGCGAACAGGGCAAGCCTGCTTCGGCAAAAAATGGCACAGGTGTGGTTCCTGCGATAGCGCTGTAGGCATGCATCAGGTAGACGTCGATGGCATATGACCTACTCCCACGTCTCGAGGAGTTACCTTCTCGCAGCTTCCAAGTTTTCCATGAGTACGCGTGCGTATGACTCGGGAAATATCAAGACGGAGAGACTGGGACGCTTTGATAGAACCGAGATTGCAGCAGAAAATATTGACACCATGAGATTTTCTACTCCTTATCAAGCTTCGCAAGGGTTTATATCAGTCATATCGCGAAGCTAATCTCTCATATGTCTGAATGTTTTTTGTACGATTCTCAAGTGCAATTATAAGTGTTGCAGGCAAATCTGAGCTTGACGCAGGCTATCAGTAAGGATTAACAACGCCGTTTTGAAAGCAGAGGTCTTAGGACCATGGTAATAGGGCAGAGCTCAAAGGTTGAAACCCTCGTGAGAAGCTCAGAGAAACTGGAATGCCAAGATAAAGAGCCCATCAGGTTCTCAGGCATGCCACCAGGCAAATCGTCTTTTCACTCTGCTCAGTGCAGAATCTCAAGACCTGCAAGGCTCGCCCACACACGTACAAATACGAGTACAGATATACAGTCATCTACTGGTGGCCCGTCAACTAATTGACAAGAGCTTAAAGGACGGCTACGCAGCCAAAATCTGGACCAAAGTACCTAGTCTTAGCAGGAACAAGATTTCCCATGCCCGCTTACACTTTGCCCTGGACTCTCCCACAACAGTTGGTAACCCTAGTATCCATCACTCTGGTTGCACTTCCAAATCTTGAAGGAGAAATCTAAAGCCTCAGAAGATTCGCACCTACTGGCTGATTCCAACGAAGTGATATCAATGCTTTATACCCAAAACAAATTCCACTTCTGGCTACCATATGCCGCGATACCATACCGTGGCCACGCCAATATGAACGCCTTAAAACCCACATTGGAAAGAGTCTCGAGAGCCAGTGCTCGGATAAATTCCAATACCGACCCCAAGCATGAACAACCCTGAGTTCTCTCGCACTAACGGAGACGGACTATGTCGTTGTGAGTTCCATGTGCTTTCGTGACGGGGCTGCTGGAACATCATGCTACGGGCGTGCGCCAGATGTCGACCCGGTATTCTCTGAATGATTGGTACCAACGGTCCCCTGCAAGCATCGGTGGAGGAGGAGGAAGGATGTTTCATCCATGGAGACCATAATCAGCGACAAAAATCGTTGGTTTCACGACAAAACCATAAGCGGATTGTGGTCGTGGCGCTTTCAACTCGGATGAGTAAGAGGTCTTAGATCGCGAAGCCCAATGCAATAGTCCCAAGCTGACGTGTGCTTACTTCGGTGGCTATTAACGCGCTGTCAGCTCTCATGAGCCTCAGCCGCTGCGGAGGCGTGGTCTAGCGTGATGGCTGCCGTAAGCTTGATTTCGCAGCCTAGGAAGCACTAGGCTATCAGACACCACATAAGAACGCTTTGTCTCTCAGTCTGCAAACATAAGTAACGAAACCACACGTTATCAAGAATCTCAGCCAAATTGCAAAGATCTATTCCTCCGTCTCCGAACACTATCCAATCTATCTCAAACATGTCGGACTCATACAATCAGCAGCAACAGTACGGCGGCTACCAGGGCCAGCCACAACATCAAGGCTACGGCCAAGAGGGCTACCAACACCAGCAGAACCAAAGTTACGGCCAGCAGGGCTACGGCCAAGACGCCGCCCCCTACGGCCAACAGCACAACCAGCAGCAGCAACACGGCCAAGAAAACTATAATCAGCAGCATCAACAGTGAGCCCTAGAATCCACGTCACATACCGTTCCCCGCTAACCTTCTCTCCAGACCCTACGGCGAGAACCCACAATACAACCAGGAAGGCCAGCAGCCCGCCGACGGCGAGCGCGGCATCGGCGGCGCCCTCACCGGCGGTCTCGCGGGTGGCTACGGGGGTCATCAAGCCGGCCACGGCCTGCTCGGCGCGATTGGGGGCGCACTGTTGGGTAGCTTTGCCGAAGACAAATTGAAGAAGCGCTCCCAGGAGAAACTGCAACAGCAGCAGCGCCCGAGCAGTGGGCAGGGACATGGTCATGGTCACTCGGTTGGGTTTCAGGAGAGCTTCAGCGAGAGCGTGAGTTTTGGTGGGAAGAAACATTAGGCGGTAGGCTGTGTGCATGTCTATAGCGGTGGTATGGTTGAGTTTTTGGTTTATGTGGTACTGGATGATTGATTGGGGTGTCCTGAATGTGAGAGTCTTTCTGGTGCCAGATAGCAGCTGTAATGGTGCTTTTATACTGCCTTTAATGTAAACTTTTGTCGGAATCTCTGCGGCCGTTTTTGAGCGATCTTCGCGCTGACCTATCAAACCTCTGCCCAAATATTTTCGACTAGTCTGCGGCAAAAGATCAGAGCGCAGCTGAGTCTACACAGCAAATGCGCAGGGATATGTCATGTGGCGTAAAAATGTGGCGTGAACGCTTATGCATGTCAGCTGTAGTAAGCCTCTACCAATCTGCTTAGCACAATACAGGACCGTGAGAAAGCGTACTATGTAAGCGAAGTCTAGTCGCTGATAGAATCTTTGGAGATATCAAAGTCCTTTTGATGCGTCGCCTGTCTTCGACTTTCTCATCCAATTTATTTCAATACGCGTACCTAAACACCGGAATCTACAACCCGCTGCAAGACCTTCGATATGGCGACTCAAGACCGTGGCTTCCGCAAGTTCATGATGGATCCTAGATCATCAGTCTTGGGCTATATTGCCGAGAACATACCTCAAGAGCGTCTGGGCCATCAAGGCAATGCCACTGCTGGCAATTTGCAAGCAAATCCTCCCAATAACCAGCAGTATGTAGGCCAGAGCCAGTCAGATCATTCGCAAGGCTCGTTCGTGCGACCTCACAGTCCCAGTCAAGTGATTGGAGGCGTGTCCCAAATGTCGTCGCCCCTAACCACATATACTCAATCAGCCCAGAATACGCACGGCCCGCTGTCCCAGCCGTATGTGGCCTCAAATTTAAGTCAAATATCGAACGGGTATGGCAATGCAGCGCACGCTATGGAGACCCGTCCGGAGACGCCCCAGCAGACACTCGGACAGGGACCGCTATCGCAACAAGCCAATGCCAGTTCGGGAAAGCAAAATCCGAGTCAGCAGTTGCCTCAGACTTCAGCTCAGTATCTCTCGAATCAGGGCAGCGGTCAATCGAGTGGTACAATAGCACACGGCCTTCCGCCAGTGGGCGCAAGGCGTACGACCTTGCCACACTCAGCTCCCAGATTTTACCATCGTATGGTTCACGACTTCAAGAGCACAAAGAACACTTACTATATCGCCAAGCGTCGTAAGTACTGCCTCTCCAAGCACACAAGACCAATAGTAACATGCATTACAGAATCCGATACCCAAGGGATGACCTCATCCGCATATGAACTCGAAGCACTTTCGCGCCGGATCTGGAGTCTGCGCGTCGAGCACGCATGGGAATTCGAAGGCTATTCAGAGTCTAGTCACCAAGCCATTATCTCCGGTTGGCAGGCTCAATACGAGCTGTGGGCGGACACTGTCCTTGATATTCAAGAGGGTCAGAATAGTCCCCGACTGGCCGGTCCAGTACTCCATAACGATGTTCCAGCGCCTGCTTCCACGGAGACATGGAACCCACAGGGAAGACAGGATAGACCAGGTTACCAGGATATGAACGAAGAACACATGCAGAGCGCGAGACCTTTGCACAATGATGCAATGTCACATCTACAGAGTCTTTCCTTGGGCCAGACAATGCTCCCTGAGCAGCATGTGCACAACTATCAGTCGTCGCAGCCAGATTTTGCGGTTGCAGCTGCTCCAGACGCACCACAAGCACAGGCGAGCAATCCCGGACGCCCGATGATTCCTTTCCAGCAGCAGTCACAGAGCCCTCAGCCTCCAGGTGCATTTCCACAAAATGGGCCACCTCTCCAGACAAATGCTGAAGGTCAGAGTGTGGCATTCCAGCAGCAGCCGCAGAATTCTCAGCCTCCGCAAACAACCATGGGCCAGGACAGGCCACCAGTCATGGGATTAGGTATACATGGTGGACAAGCAACGGGACCGAGACCCGTGCCGACCATACATCAAGGGCAGAACATGCAGCCGATCCCATCATCCATCCCGCAGCAACAGCAGAATCAAAACATGCAGCCGAGCTCATCACCCAATGCACAGCAAAACCAGCCACCTGTACCATACATCCAACAGACGCCTAATGGACCTCCAGGTATGGCTTCCAACATGCAGCAAGGGCCGAACACACAGCAAGCACAGAACATGAATCAAGGTCCTCCGAGACAGAGCATGTCCCCAGGGCAGAATCCATCGCCACGTCCTAATCTTGGGCCTCAGAGGCCGCCGAGTCTACAAGCTGGTGATCCAACGCAGCAGAATGGTAGACAGCCAACGTAAGGAAGGGCAAGATGCTTGAAAGGATGGTGGTCGGTTCAATTGTCGTAGAAGTAAAGTAATTGACGTGATCACGCCAAGATGTGGCGTGGCTGTGACGAAGCTACTCCTAGCGTTGTAATTTAAAACCTTTCAATACAGAGTCTGTGCCTGAATTTCTTGCGTGAACTGCACCCACAACCCATGATAATCCTCCCTTCAGTGCCGGGCTTCCTGGCCGAGCATACCAATAAAACTTGGCCTCGAGGTGAGACCGAGCGATGCGCCACCTTCGGCGGCTAACCCTAGCACCCATTAAATCACCCTTCGCTGCCCTCGGCCCTTTCGATTCGCCTCAACATTGCTATGAGGCCGAAAGCTAAGCACTATTTTCTACTCTCAAAAAGCGTCGTCTTCCAGCTAGCCGCTTATTCAGCTCTTATGTGGGCGGCTTACTTAAATGTCAGCATTTAATGCAATTGACCACACGCTTTATGGCCTAGCGTTGATTAGCTGATTTGGTGGCAATCATGACTGTAGTTGAGGCTACGTCTATGTATAATGATGCCTGCAAAATTTGAATTTGTACATGTTGCATTGATTGCTGACTGATTTCCAAGCTTTGCTTGCCTTCGCCTGTGCTTTTTCCTTACATTCATTCCTTCACTTGTCGTTGACTTCATTCAAATGATCGTGGACACATCATTATTGTTACTACATTCGAATCCCCTCTGGCTTTTTTTCATATCACGATTCGCACGATACCGAACCGCGTTTCCTTCACAATCACTCAATCTCCACGGTCCATTCTCCTGTAGATATTAATTATTGACTACAACTTGGAGCTCCTATTGAAGCAGTGATCGTTTATAGAATCCTGGACCTCGTATTCTGCGACTCTTTTAGAGACGAGGGTTCTTTAGTTGTTGAAATATGGCTGCATCCACATACTACCAACTAGATCGCTACCCTCCCTCGGACCCAAACGCCCTCTCAGACCTCTACTCCGGCTCCGACTACAACAACCAACCTGTAGAATCTTCGGAACCCTCGTTACGTCCGACATATACAGCCAACACATACAATGATCCTCCACCTCTCCACCCAATCGTCCCACCATCAAGGCCATTAGTACATTATATCAATACATCGCAGCCGCTCAAGCCTTCCAATACACCCAACAGCCGCCTACGCCAACGAAGATACCAGAATTGGAAACGCGCCCTCCGTATCCTCCAGATACTCACAAAAGTGCTAACAATAATCTTCTCCACGATAATGTTCGGCCTCATGGTCTTCATGGTCATCAAATACAACACCACCAAAGGCATCATCCGAGATGCACGCAACGCATGGCCCAAAAACGCAAAGCTGTGGCCAACATTCATGCTTCTCGCCGGCTCAGGCCTCACCCTGCTTCTCTCACTCTTCACACTGCTATCCTATTGCATCAAGTTCTCGGCCGCGCGTCGGAGTTGGAAACTTACGGTTATGAAATACACCATCCACATCTTGTCATGGGTCATCATATCGACACTGTATAGATATGAGAAGAGTTTGCATGGGGTAAATAATGACTTATGGGGATGGTCGTGCGCGGACGAGGCGAATGCGATTCAGACTGAATTTCAGGGAGTGGTGAATTTCAAGGCGCTCTGTGGCGTTCAGGTAAGTCTCTTGCCTCAAAATGAAGTTTCTGCTTATGAAAGTACAGTCGAGTTCCTGGGTGGTCTCAATCGTCGAAGTCGCCGTCAAGATTCTATTCGCGATCGGGCATTTTGTGATATACAGAAAGACGCGAGATGATGAGAAGCAGCATCTGGCAGATGGACTGGGAGGAGCTGTCACAGATATAGTTGAGAACTTCTGAGCTTTGGAAAAGTTTGGGAGATACCTAGCACCAGGCATCACGGTGATGCGTACATCGATTGTAGCACTCGATCAAGCATGGTTCATGACAGCCGAGTATTCGTCTTGATCTGTCTACATTACAGACATTGAGTGTGACGCGGCCGAAGCTGATCAGGTGCTGCGACGGGCGGGGGACATCCGCTGGCTATCTTTTGAACAGGTTCTCTGAGGGGTAGTTAATTTCGGGCACTTCAATGAACTGTGACATGAGGCAGTTTCTTGTCACACTATTATTAAGGAGCTGGTCACGACTCATTTCGCGTGAATGAATGCTAGAGTGTTAGAGCAGAGACAGCCTCATCACAAATTGAAGTGGATCATGATCCAGGACCGTCATTCACTTCCCAGTCGACATCAAAGACCCGCTCATCAACTATCATGATTCCTTTTGTGAAGACGTATCTGCTACCTAGTAAAGTAAGATTCTATAGAAGTGCCTCTGAGTGGCAGAGCAAGCCGAAATGTTTTCACTAGCGGAAGATCCAAATTCTGCAAATCGGATTGCAAGGGTCGTTGCAGTCTTTATTTTCGGTGGAGTCCATATCTATGGCGCGGCGACAGCAATGACACGGGCAGCGAGAGTAGCTTGACAGTGCTTAATTTGATGTAGTAGGAGACATGAAGTATTGACGGCGGAAAGGAGATATTTCAACCTCTCCCTAGAAACCGTTACTGGCGGGTGTCAGTATGGCATTGAAACCACTGACCCGGGTTGTCGACCGCAATTGTCGAAGCTAGTCGATGTCAAATTAAGCAATGACGAGCGGTAAAAACGAGATTCACGGAAGGCTAGAGATTGAGATTGAATCGATTTCTCTGAAATCAGAGGTCATCATCTGTATTATTGAAAATACTTGTACACGTGCTAGTACGCACCTGTGGTACAATACTTTTTCGCTTGAGTTACTCCACAAAGCAAGGTATACCTACTTCCTCTTGCGATGATGTTATTATATAGTAAGGGTGGAGTAAGCATTGAATCGACGTTAAAAGGATTCTGGAAGAGGGACGCGGGCATGATAATATTGCTTCGTGTACTATTGTATAGGCTAGATTTTCGCTTTTCCCGTTGTTCATGAAGCTATAAAACCTCAATGGTCCTAGACCTGGTTTATAGTCTTGCAGCTTAAGATTATCAGAATTTCCTCCCTCCTTAGCTATAAGATTTGTCTATCGTTGCGTAGTCCTGTAGCTTACCTCAAATGCAACATCGTGACTTAATAGCTAGAGCACTTCGAGTGCTTCATCGAACGACTGCTCCGAGCTATCTTAGTCGTCGTACGTATCAAAACATACCTTTTCAGAGTCAAAATCTGTGTAAGGTAACAAGCCGGATTCCATTAGACTCGGCGTGCCCACCCGGGTGCCAGGATTCCTGTCTATGATCTGGAGAAGCTCGTCAAACGCGGTGATCAATTCATCACTGACATCCCACCGTTGGCGCAAGCGTGTTGCAAAGTCGCCAGCGGCGTAGCTGTGGTCGTAACTCAGCGCGAGATGGTTAGTACTTTTCAAGATCTTGATGGTCTGGATGTCTGCATACAATGCTGCGATTTGTAGCAGATGGGTCCCTTTGAGACGGGGCCATTCGCTGTACTCGGACCAACGATCAAGTAGAAGCTGAAGGACTGTGTGGCTGTTGTGAGTAATGGCCGTGGTCAACGGAGTCTGGCCTAGCGTTGTTGTAGCATTAATGTCGGCACCATGTTCAAGTAACAATACAGCAAAGCTTGCTTTGTCCGTTCGAGCGGCATGAATCAGTGGGGTGATGTTTTCTACGCCGCTTGATTCCACGTCCGCCCCAAAATCCAGAAGCAGTTTCATAAGCAGTGGGGTACTTGCGTTGCGAGCCGCACAATTTAGACCACTGCCTACTTTGATGTCACTTGGTAGAGGCGGATCTGGAACGGCGCCCGCTTCAAGCAGTAACCGCACACAGACAGTGTGATCGCGTTCTGCAGCGTATGAAACGGCGGTGGTGAATTGTATGTCCATCGAATTGGGGTCAGCGCCAGCACCCAATAGGAGAGCAACATTGTAGTCGTTGCCGCGCGCTGCTGCCCATATCAATGGTGTCCTTCCCATTGCATCCCTAGAATCAATCTGTTCCGGGTGGTGGATGAGCTCTTCCTCTAGGCTCAGCAATGATAATCCCAATACTATTCTGTGCATTGGGGTGTATCTCTGTTCTTCGATAAAGTCACTTCCTTCCGTGAGACATAATAGCAGTTCAATGGCTTGACTCGACAGGCCCCCTTGAAGTATGAAGTCGAAAGCCTTGTTCTTGGGGCTGTTGTCATATCTTGATATTGGCCTACCAAATTGTGAGTCATGTCCACAGAGTGGACTGTAATGAATGCTTACCGATAGTCGGGGTCAGCACCCGCATTAACCAGAAACTTGCAAGTCTGGTATTGCTTTCCGTATAAAGCCCACTAGAAATATTTAGTATCGTCGTCCAAATTATAAAAAGCCAAGAGCTTACACGTAAGACTGAATAGCCGCGAGTACTGCTGACATCTCTAGGTGAAGCCAAGCCCTGCTTGAAGAGGTCTTTCAAGCCGTTGATGTTACCAGTCAATGCAAAGTTGACACATTCAGCAGAATCTGGCACCCTCCGGAGCATGCTCAATGATATCTGTGGGCCTAGATGCGACTGGTATCCCACCTGTAGTCGTACAATTTGAGCCCAGAAAACGCCAAGAGGGAACCAGTATTCAAGGTTGATATAAGGGATCTGAGACTTCTCGCATTCGCTTGCATCACACTTGTCATTGAGAAGCGGTACACCCGCATAGGCAATGAATAGCTGCCCTAGTACGCGATCCATAATCGCAGGTGAGGTTGATCTCTTCGAGGTATGACAAGTACAACGACAGTCGAATTGACAGCTTGAAGCGTACTGTTTAAGTCTAATCCGAACGCCTTCTGAACGAGCGGGTTGTAGCGCTTTGAGCCTGAGAGCTGTATCAGAAGATCGACGTCTTCCGTTTGGAGGAAGTGCTCCGTAGACCGAGCCAAATTGCATTAACTGTTCAGCATGAGCTTGCTCTCCTTGCTTATTGATGATATCTTCGACTTTGGCAATGCGCTGATCCACTTGGCTGTATACTTGATGGAGAGAGGTCCGAACGCTATCGTGATGCTGGGCAAGACGGTCCATGACCTCGTCTCGCAATCCCTGATTTCCCTCAGCGGCCTGAGTACTCGTTTGAGGAAGGACGGAAGACAGACTCTCGAGCTCCAATTTAATGTGGAGCATGTCCCGCCTATTTACATGTCAGTTGAGGATTGATGGGAGCCTGCCTGCACCCCCTGAGTCCATGTCTTTGGTGCCCCACCAAATGGTTTGAGCAAGGAAACGGGGAAAGACGTACGATTTGGAAGCACCCAGCGCGACGTTGAGGCTACTTCTGACTGTCCTAATATCCTCTTGTATAGCTCTTAGTTTTGGCTGTTCCTTTTGCCACGCATGTGCCTGAAGGATAGCAAGTTTTGCACGGTCGCAGGTGGTGATCAGAGTTCGAACGATTTGGTTGAGTTGATCAAGCCTGTCTTCCGCTCGCACTAACAAATGTGTGATTGTCTGCTGCGGTTGGTTGTCCACGGAGCGGGCGCGTTCTTTGAAGACAGTGTCAACGTGGACAAGGACGACGTTGATGTCGGTAACCTCGTTGCTCAGGGCATGAAGACGGCCAGGCAAAATCTTGCACACGGCACGAAGTTCCGCAAATGCCTGACAGGTCGATGCAGCAAGAGCGGCGACAGTGATGGCACTGGCTGCAATGGAGGGAGGGTCCATTGTGCTTCACTGTATACTTTCCTCCTCGAGCAACCAGCGTGAATGAGTTTCGACGCGATGGGGGAGCCTAAGGAACTGACGCAACGACGCACGTGGATATCTAAAGTATGGTCTACCTTACTTGGTGGACAACAATAGTGGATGTGGAAGAGGAGCAAAAGGACTCATCGAAGAACATAAATATCTGTAAACTCGGGTGACACAAGAATCCATCCATTCAGGGACTTCAACCCCACCAAAATTAGCGGCTTTCTGCGCCTTGGCGTCGACGGACTCTTGGAGTGTAATAAATTCATATATATTCTAATATTACAGCCTTATATTCAAATTCATGTATAGAAATACTACTATATATTTATGAATAAATAAATACTTGATTTATTTTTAAAGATAGATAATCCTTATATTCTTAAAAGTAGTTAGTAATATAAAGGTTTAATTATAATAAATTAGTCCTAATTAAATTCTTATAATTTATTCTTAGATTTATTAATAATTAAGTAAGCTAGAGATATTTCTAGCTCCTCTCTTAATAAATAGCTTAGCTTAAGCCTAAATTTTATAAACCTTAAAATAAAACTATTAATATATAAGTTTAACTTAATATTATCTTACGCTAATTATAAAGATATTAGATTAGTATATTATAATAGGTTTTTATTATTTATAAAATAGGTAGTTAGCGAAGTCTTTTAAAAGTAGTTATAGCCATGCGCTAGCCGTTTTAGGAGCTCGTGTGACTCTTAGCTCTGTACTACGTCTACAACACTCTTTTATCAGCCTTTGTAAACGCACGTCCCGCTCGCTAGCCTCTGGAGGCCACGGCTTTTTACCAATCAACGACACGATTGGATCACTCCTGGCAGAACCTAACAGCACAATCATGAAGTTCGGACAGAATCTTCACGGCTATCAAGTCGTTGAATGGGCACCATTCTATATTGGTACCAGGCGTAGAAACAGAGCTACAAGACTGCAAAAAGCCATGTAGTAGACCAAGGAGAGGAGTCACACTTGATAAGTCTGCCTCGCGTCATCTTCCCTGCTTCAATTCTGACAGGAGCGCTGATTTCCGAGCTTCCCTGGAGCAGAATCTGTGGAAAGTGCGGTCCTTCTACAAGGCCAAGCATAAATTCCTTCGGCAGAGAGCCAAAGCACTGCACGATCATTATGTCATCACTGCTATTACAGACTTAAACTTCGCCAGTGGGCTTGAAGTTCTAGAACTCAGAGCAGCATTCATCGAACTGCGTGGTTCCCTAAAGCGACTGCTGTGGCATTGGCTCGTCAATTTCAACAAGGTACTTGGCTCACTCGCCAAATCTCAAGGAGATCGCGGTATTTCCGATGCTGACCACGCCATTTGGAACAAGTCCGTAGAGGATTTGTGTCGAATCAATGACTGGCTTGAGAGGTTGCAGCCTGGGGACCAGGGCAGTAGTCGTGGATCTACACAGACGACATTGCTGCAACGAAAACATCTTGACGAAAGCCTGTTCAAATGGCCTTTGCATGATGTTTTCGCTGCAATAGAAAGAGGTGACGCTCTTGCCCTTGGTCAACACTGACGCGAATTCGGTTGCTTTTTGCCCTGCTACAAATATCCACTGTGAATGGATCGCAATGCTGTTCTGTGAGACTACTTTCGGATATCGGATAAGTTCAAGATTTCGGCAACCACATTCATTGGATCATAATCAAAATAGGACGAAGCAGAATTTTGCAAAATCGAAATACACAGGTCCAGAATCTGACTGGCGCCAATTCCAGTACGGACAGGCCCACACCACAGACGTATACATACCACGCTCAAGTCTGCCCTTACTGGCTTAGTATCATAATGCATGGTAGTGTAGGCGGAGTGAGGTGGAAGATTTTGGTGTTTGGACCCTGTTATGTAGTGTGGCTTAGGCCAAGTTTTTGGTGGCGTGGGCCTGTGGTATGGGCCTGTCCGTACTGGAGTCCGACTGACACGGTAACCCTCAGCACCACGCTTACCGAGATCATCGATCAACTCGCTCACAGCATTACGAAGCTAGGGCTTAAACTAGAGAAAGCCCTTTAGATAAAAGACTCTTTTGGAAGAGTCCCATTGCACCACGCTGTCCAATACGATCTGCCTCAAGTCTGCCGAGAGTATCTCAAGCATATGAGAGAAAATAGATTTCCCAGTCCTGCAGTCATCCCAGACAGGGAAGGACTTGTGTCCTTGGACCTGGCCATACTTCATGGAAATGTCATGATTCTGGCCCTTTTGCTGGAGGATCATCACCGCAGAACGGAGGTCGCGAGCACCGAAAATTGGCGTTCCTCACGAAGGTACTTCCAGGAAGATTACTTACGATTGCGCAAAGGTTGGAGTTTTGCGATCATTCGTCTTTTACACAGGTCTGTAATCGACGTCAAGCACAGAGACCACAATGGTAATACAGCACTTTGTCTTGCCGTACGATCAAGGAGAATAGAATATGTGACGGAGATAATCCAAGGCTGGAATGGGATTCAACAGCTCGATCTCGATGTTTGCGAAGTAATCTATTGTTGGATTCCTCTGATACTGGCTTCTGCCAGAGGCGATCTGGCCATTGTGTAGCTTCTACTTCAAGAAGGGGCCGATCCAACCACGCGGGATCGTATTGGCTGGGGAGCAAAAGACCAGGCTGCATTCAGAGGCTGGCTACCGATGGCGAAGAAGCTGACAATGTTGACTGCAAGGCACTCAGAAGATGAAGACCATAGTGATCGCCTTCAGCAGCGGAGGCCGCCACTGTGAAAACTAGCTTTTCTGGTAATCTTTCAGAGAACCACAGTCGGATAAATTCTCCCAATCAGAGCCTAATATATGTAAACCTTGGCGACCTGGACACCTATAACCGGTCACTGCGGTTGACATAAGTCGTTACGTATGGCCTGATCCCTACGATCCACAGCGCGAAGCAGACTTTCACGTCGAAATTCGATGTGTTAGTGGGAGTCGAGCTAGAAACCTTGTCCAACTGCTCATTCTCGAGGGCATTACCAACAAATCATGGCTGTTCGTGTCCAATAATCCAAAAAAACTCCAAGCTACCCTTCAATATCTACCACTCAGAGATATCTGGCTACCAGGGGGATCCACTTATAGGTAGCGCTGTTGCGCTACTAGGTAGTCTAAAGCAAGGATTAAACCCTGCACGCGCGAGTCTGATTAGGAACTTCACCGTTCGCGTTCTTCACAAGGACACTCTTGATTTCATAGGTGCGGTCACGTTCTACTTCCTGGTAGTGACCCCATTTCCGCACCCAGATCCCACGCAGGTGATCAAGCAGGAATTTTCATTGCCAAGCAGCAATAGAATTCCAATAATTGGGCATAGAGGTACTTTAAAACCTTCCTTCCAGTTAACATGAGCAGAGCAATCCATTAGTGAATAAGAATTGGGCAAAATGACCCTAGCCGCAGACAACTATAGATTGGAGAGAACACCAACGAGGTGATTATGCAAGCATGGGATCGATTGCATAATTACTAAATGCCGCGCCGTCGTTTCTATCAGCCAAGGATGGAGGGGCATCTTATATGGAGGTAAGAAGTATTCAGTGCATCAAAGAAACTCACACTAATAGTTCGGTATTCGGTTCCCTAAGCAAATTTCCAACTCGCGTGCTAACGAGTCAAGATGTTCAATCAATGAAAGATGATGTACCGGTTATATATCACGACTTTCTCATAAGCGAACGGAGAATAGATGCCCCTCAGCACAATCTCTATTTGGACCAGGTAATATACAAACCCTTTTAGCATGTTGCCTTCCAATACGTCCACTGAACTGGATCTGCCATCTATGGCGGAACAAAGATGCCTAGAACGGCGGGTTAACCCAGTCAGAGCTAGGTACAAACAGCGCTCGCATCCTCTGAATACTTACGAACACTCAAGAGCGCAAAGTCTAATAGAGCGCAAGAAGCACACATTCGAATTCAAGCTCAACGAAACCAAGGATTCAATACGTACAAAGGTAATATCAGGAGCGAATATATACAAGCTTCCTTCGTGACTTTAGATGATCTATTCATAAAGCTCCCCGAGTCCGTCAAATTCGGCATCGAAACGATTGAGTCATTTTTGTCCTTAAAACATATGATAGAAGTCAAGGGGCCACTATAGGGCTAATTGTACTTGCGGCTTGTAGAGTACCCCATGCTATTCGAAGCCCACGATTGGGGAATGGAAACCTTTGCAGTGGAAGCGAATCATGTCGTCGACATCACCCTCGATCGCGTCTACCGTCTCACTCGCAAACGCTCTATCTTCTTCTCATCCTTCAGCCCCGAGGTCTGCATCCTCCTCTCCAGAAAGCAACATATATATCCTGTCTTCTTTCTGACCGAATCGGGCCACATCTCCTCGTCCGACGCCCGTGCAGATAGCCTTCAAGAGGCTATCGGTTTCGCAAAGAGCTGGTGCCTAGCGGGCGTTATCGCCCGGTCTGAACCGCTAGTGATGAGTCCGCAGCTCATCGGATATGTACAGGATACTGGACTCTTGTGTCTTTCTTGGGGGGGGGTGGAACGACGTGCCTGAACACGCCAAGGTAAGATCAGCCCCTTTACAGCCATGATTGATAGGCTGCCCAATATGACTGATAACTAACATGGGAGATTGGTTCTAGACTCAAGCGAACGCTGGCCTGGACGCCATCATCACCAACAGCGTCAACTTGATCTCGCGGACACTCAACGAAGCACAAGTCACCTCCTTAGGGAGCGGACGGTCACTGTCCACATAGCCAACCAATGTTGCGGAGACCTTGGACGTATCTTGACGTAGTAGATTGTGATTGAACAATTCATAGGAAATGTGAATCTAATTAATTATAACCTACGTACACGGAGGATGACAACAAATGTCCTGATTCGTGTGGCATCTAGGCCTATATACTGACTGCCCTCATTTCGTCAATTCTACTACTATAGTATGTATTCAGGTAATTAAACGTTCGCGTGCCAAGGGACACTAGCAGAATTCCCAATGAGAGGTTGTGTAGCTGTAGGCAAATGGGGGATGTACATGTAGGCAAAGGGGGTGTAGCTGTGATACTTCCCATACCTAAAGACAAGCGGTCGTATTTGACCTGCTCAAGACTTTTAGCAACATCAGCATTGTCACTCCAGTCCTGATTTCAGCCACCAAGCTTAGCATAACAACTATCTGATGGCAATACCTGGGGCACATTGCTAATATCAACACTGGAGGAATATAAGGCTAATCTTTTAGCCAGGCACGTGGTCCGAGTGATTCGCAGCGAACACCGCCTGGCACGCAGCGTGTTCTGGTTCTGCAGTAGTGGATTAAATACATATATACGTTGGAGAACAACGCAAACCCCGTTGTCAACTTTCCTCGGATCGATGCTTATGAAAAGACACCTAGTGGGCTATGGCACCTACGATTCATTGTTGGAAACCAACCGGGCCGCCCTATCACATGATGAGCTTACGCTGAGCTTCTCCGCCCCGGCAGTGTTTCAAAGCATGGGGAGAGGCAGCAAACATAATGGCAAGGAACGTCCTGCGCGCGTACAGATGATGAGGAGTGAAAATGGTTACGTATCAAGGAAGGGGTTATAAGGGCTTTTATCACGCAGTGTACGGATCCCGCGATGACGAATCTCTAAGAAATGATATCTCCTCGATTGAAAGTGGGCAGTCTCCTCAACTACATATGAACAAAGATATATTCGACTTGCCATCGACGCACCCCTCGTCCTCGCACCCAAATCTCGCTATCCGGAATACAATGCTCTAAGAGTATAGACAGCGCGGTTGTTGTTGTTGTTGTTGTTGTTGTTGTTGTTGTTGTTGGTGATCTAAACCTAGGCAGAGAGTATGCTCCTAGTTCCTATCTTTCTACCTACGGCGGCCCGTTGAAACAATGGCTGGATTCATGCCCTGTACGAGATTTCGGAATCAGCCTTGCCTGCGCCACAAAGAAGATTGGTTATGAGAACAAAGTGTAGGCGCTTCATGTGCAAGCAAGATCCCCTCCCTTCCTTTGCTATTGAGGTACGTCCTGCATCTCAAATAAGGGAGGGAGTAACATGGAAAAATAATCACCATCATAATTCCAAATACAGCATCTACCGTCCTCGTCCATATCCGGGTGGCTCCCGTCACTGCAATCGCACACGAACCCATTGACTTTGCACGTCACCGAAGCAAGATCAGGTTTCGCGCTGGCACTAGGAGGAGGAGGAGCAGGGGGCGGGGAGGAACTAGGTGCTGGAGGCGCAGCGGATGATATTGCTGGAGGACCAAAATCCGGCACGCTGGGGTCGCTGGGGACACTCAATCAGCTGTCGTCTACGAAGCCACACTGGCAGCCCCATGCTTGAGGTGTACAGTCCGGGTCGCCACCGCAGTCGGCGAGACCTTCACGGGGCATGAGTTGACGCGAGGAGAGGGGGAAGAGGGCTCCGCCGTTGGGGAGGCGTTGGGTGCCGAAGTCGACAGATGCCGTGATCAAATGTGTGGTGCTGAGGAGGAGGGTGGCAAAGGTGAGGAGTGGTGTCATCGTTTGTTTGGTCCGGCCGATGAACTGAGCAGGATTCTCGACAGTAAAATTCGAGATTTTGGGAATGAATTGAGGAGGGAAAGGGACAAAGGCTGTTAATGAAGAGTCTCACTCCAGCCCTTGCTATCAGATTCACTTTCAAAAGTGGCAAAAGCTTTTCTTGACACGACGCCCGAAGGGTGAAACATAGCTGGATGCATAGCTGACTGCGCCGTTGGAAATTGAAATACGTGGATGCTGTATCTGTTCGTCATTATGGCCGGCGGCTGCATAGTCTCTTCATTTGTGGGCTTGATGTTCAGCTGAGTCTCTTCCATCTTCGAAACGGCTTGAGTAACAAAATCCGATCGTGGGAGAGTCGGGGGCCAGAATGACTCCGCTACGAGGGCTCGGACTTTCAATTCCCATCTGAGCAAGCACGGTGAGTGGAGGTTTGAAAGGCTTAGTTTTGGTTTTGATACATGCCAAGGTTTATTGAGCCCATCTTGATCCGGTAAAGCTCCAGCGGCAAGGCTTGATATATCGAACCTTATCTTAATTCGGTTAAGCTCCAGCGGCAAATCTCGGCGGCTACCCCGTACTATAGTACAGACTCCTCTTTACAGCCTCTCCTGTCCTCTCAATTTGAACACTGACTAGGATTATAATCCTTCTATCGTGGTGTCCATTTGATCTTCAAGTATCCTCAATAGCTTTAGTGACCGACGAGCGGCTAACCGTCCCCTGCAATTACCTCTTTAGTCCTTCGTTTCATCACTTTTCTCTTCCTCCAATGAATTATGCGAGGACAGAGAGCGAAACGAGCTCGCATTCTACGTTGTCACATACTTGCGCCCTCGGTCAGCGCTCAGCTAAGAATGTTTCAACTTCGTTCGCTGCACTATTCCTGGCCTGCGCTACGTGCGATGAAACATACCAAGTCCTATGCTCAGCTGTACCCTTGACCCACAATCAGGACCCTCATTCTTGCCACCTTGGAGCCATGCCATATTGGCACTGCCATGACTGAGAAATTGCAGTAGACACCATGGACGCCAAATGGTTGTTGATTTGCAAAAGCAGCGTGCAAAGGCTGGGGGTCTGTGTTTCTGTCAGCGTATATATAGATATCCATCTCCTAATTCGTAGCTAGATCTTGCTCCACCACAAGTCTTCGTCCTTTTGCTCTTTTCAACCTCTGATTCCCTAGATGTCTCTTTCATCTCTCCTTTGGGCAATCGCCCTCTTCACTCTCCGAGGTGCAGCTAACGACTGCCCTCAAGCGAGTCCAGCAGTCCCCATATCAGGCTGCTGGGGTGAACCCGGGTGCGCATATGTCCTCGCTGCAGACCTCGGTCCAGGCGCCGCCTGCAAATTTGACTATTGTAACTGTGGAGGAGTAGCAGTGCCATTGCTACCGACAACAGCCGTTGGTGGATCGTCAACAATAGGGTGTGGTGCATACACCACTGTTCCCACTGCTCAGTCATGTCCCACAGCTGCGGCAACCGTTCCTGGAAGTGGAGGAGGATCTGGCGGTAGTAGCTCACCTCCGCTTCCTGCCGTTGTGACAACAGGCGGACCCGTCTCCACTGCCTCTGACGCCTTCGCCACAACCGCTCCTCCCACTACTACCTTGCTCTATCAGGGAGGCGCTCTAACCTACACCAAAGAAACATTTTCAGACTTGAACACTGTCACCAAACCAACGACCGATCACGACAACGGTCACAAAAACGAGTGCAAACGGTGCTCTAGCTACATACACTGGACCTATCGTCGTCGGCCCAGGAGGTACCTGGTGGGGACCTCCAGGCACCGCACCTAATTGTGTCAACCCCTTCTGCCTGACCAGCGGTCCGCCAGGCGCTGAAGCCAATGGCCCTGATGGAGGAGGCAGTGCTGGTTTTACAGGAGCTGGAACTCCAGGAGGCTTAAACCTTGGTAAAATTTTAGGTGGAGTACTATCTAGTAGTCCAGGAGGAGGAGCTCCTGGCGGCGGAAGTGGAGGAGGTTCGGGCGGAGGGTCTCCTGCTGGAGGAAGTGGAGGAGGTTCGGGCGGAGGGTCTCCTGCTGGAGGAAGTGGAGGGGGTTTCGGGCGGAGGCAGCAGTGTTGGTGGCTCAGGAGGAGGGTCTCCTGGTGGAGGAAGTGGAGGGGGTTCGGGCGGAGGCAGTAGCGGTGGTGGCTCAGGAGGGGGGTCTCCTGGTGGAGGAAGTGGAGGCAATTCTGGCGGCGAGGGATCAGACTCACCAGCCCCTGAGGCTTGCCCTGGCGGGAAAATGGTTCGCTCTTCCATTCCCCAAAGCACCGATGGTCGCCTTGCCAAACGCGGCGAGGAATCGAAATCGTCCATTAACCCTCTCAAGGACGCCTTTAACGCTTTCGGTAAAGACGCCAGTAACGCCCTCGACGGCGCTGAAAACATCATCACCAACATCTTTCCCAAAAACCTTGCAAACGCTTACGTCACCGGTCTCAATGGCCATGTCAAGCTGACGCAACAACTTACCGTGGGGATAGAGGATAATGCGAATACCTTCGAGTCCGGTAAGCGCATATACTGGCAAGTGCGATGGGACTTCGACCCGAAAAAGGGACCACATGTAAATGCGCAATTCGGCAGCGGCCCGTCTACCAAGTTCGCCTATCAGCTGGACAAGAGCCAGTTCGTGACGCCAAAGAATGTGGATCCAAATGACGCGAACCAGGCTGCGAAACTGACGATGGTAAAGGTCACGAAGGACATGAATACCATAACGGACTACGATCAATTCCAAAACATGGGTAAGCAGGGAGAGCCGGATTGGAGCCAGGCAGGTGGAAAGGATAAGGCGATGAATAAATTGAAGGACGCGTGGAAGGCTGTTGCTAATGGGCCTTGTACGTGAGAGACAGGATTCTGAGCACTGTTCCGTAAGCATTCTTCGGCTTTTGGCATCTTGGCTGATAGAGCGTCAAGGCGGGCATCAAAGACTGTCGGAGGACTGACCGGTCGCCAGTTTAGACCTGCATTGGTAGCAAGAAACTATCGAGAACGGAGAGCCGTGCAAGGAGGGCCCCAGCCAGATATAGATATATGAAGCCCAAAATGCTAAATCGTAACATCGCTAAGTCCTGGAGAATTGTCTTGATCTGCTGGTGCGATCGATTCAGTGTCGGCTCCTCGACCCCCAACCCACATGCATCATTTCGGATTGGGCGCCGGAACCGGGCTATGGAAGCATCCAATGTTTCGAAGGACTCATCGATGTTGCTGTTGTTTCGAACCAGTTGTCAAAAACCGTCGTTTCCAAAGGTGGGGATTTGAGCGAACCTGCAGACTAAGCCTCACTTGCGTGCATGATAAATCCTCTTACCTCAATATCCTAGCCGAATCTCGCCCTTCCCGGCCGACCGTTGTCGAGATGGGCCTTTATATTTCGACTGCATGCTGTCTGGAAATGCCTCTTGCAGTGGCGTGATCGACGCATCGGCCTGGTCTTTGATCATGCCCTGGTCCTTCTTTTCGCTCGATGGCATCATGCTAACACGTGATTCTCTTTAGATCATAGGTGCCGTTAAACACTATATAGCCATACATTCATAGAAGGGTCCAAGCTATTTGGCACACAGCTTGCAGTGTTGCCGACGTGATTGCCGCTAGTATTTTTGGGTGAGTAGGAGAAGGAGACCTTGTCGTACTGCGCTATAGCATTAGGAATTGTATATCGAGGGTGTTAAGGAGGATGAAGATTGCGATTTGAGGCTTATATGTTCAGGGTTGCTGATAATTAGATCCTGGGCAGAGGTCAACTATTAAACCTTAGCAGAGGTGTAGCGACGAGGGACCGGTTTCCAGGCTCGCGCCGCTTGATTGACGAAGGTAAAATATATCGAGAGATCCGGCGAGCCTCACTGGCTCGCCACTATCGAAATCCGACATGCGCAGCACTCCTCGCGGTATCAGAAGGTTGTATACTGCATTGCTCACTATCATCCTCGTCTCAGTAGTTACCTCCGCACTATCATCTCGCTCCAGATCTAACCCCACCCCCAGAAACC
>JAABUK010002050.1_pt1 | contig 36958 bp, 48 predicted proteins | sample 5559141 | NCBI WGS metagenome assembly JAABUK01 (sample SAMN10711869, study PRJNA513367) | rock metagenome | isolation source: Antarctica rocks | place: Antarctica: Victoria Land, Pudding Butte nord | collected 2016-01-03
GTTCATCCAAGCAGATAGCGCAAGGGTTGTTTGGCTCGGCCATCTCAGTCCCCCAAAGGTGCTCGTTGCAACAATCAGCCGAGGCTGCGTTTGAGTCAGGTCGTTGACAAGCTTTGTGGACTTTAGCTCTTTGAACAGCCGGGGCAGCTATGGAAAGACTTTCTGCTCAACGTTGCTGTGTTTTATGGTGAGCGGGTTATTGGTTCCGCTATTCGAATTGTGTGTGCGGCAAGCTTCCCGGCGTCATTTCTGTAAGCTGCAAGTCCAGTGGAACTTTAACGCCAGACATGAAACGCTCAGTTCCACTGAAACTTGGCTTTTGGCCGCGTGACGCCCTAATTCCCTGATGGAATGGATCTCAGATGCATTGCCCTTTAATTTATCTAACGTTGGGTTATGACCATTTTTGTGAGTGCCCAGTTTTTCAGGCCATTCAGAGGCTGTCATGTAGGATGTTGGAAAAGTATCACACACTTTGGGCAACTCCCAAATTTGGATTTTGAACTCTTCAATGCGATCTTGCTTTGCCCAGCAGGATCCTATGATATCATCGATTGTCTACAGGTTGGATGTATTGAAGGCCTCTGGAGCATGCACAGTCTCAGCATGTGCATGGACTTTGTCCATTCCTTGTGCAAGTCATACAGGATTTTGAAAGCTGGGTCCACCTTGAAACCAAGTGGGATCTCCTCTGTCAGGGCCACTCCTAGGATCTGTCAACACCATTGTTCGCATCTCACAGTTCTGGAAATCTACATCTAGCTCTGATGACCGTGTATGCGTCCCTGGTGGGGCATTGTTGATGGGTGGTGACCTAACAGGAGCCTCAGCATGGCTGAAGGCAGACAAGGTGTGAAACAACCAGCCACAATGGGAGACCACAGCAATGCGAGACTCAGGCCTGCAGAAGCACAACATCAGCTTTGGTTTTCAAGTTACAAATTAATCTTATGACCTTATGTGACCTTATGTGACCGCTGCACTACAAACTCATGTGATCAAGCTGCAACAGAGAGGTTGTGGCTGCAGTTGCGAGCTTGAATGTGTACCAATAAGCATTGACATAAAGGGACATGACCATCTTCGGCAAAACCGAGTGGCAGAAACAGGTGGTGGCATGCAGCTGTACCTAGTCATGAGCCAATGCAAGAACTGGATTCCCCTGTCTGTGACATGCTCTTCAGGCTCGCCAAAAGTGGTGCGCACGCCACTCTCATCAAAGCTGTTGAAGCGAGGCCACATTGTGTCTTGCTCACTCTGTATCAAAGAGAAGTCTACGCCAGGAAACTGCTGCTCTGTCTCCTGTAAGCTACGTCTAGCATCACACTTCGACCAACCTGCCAGCAGAAAACCCAGTCAGCTTTCTGGCCTTGCTGGTCCTTATGTTTGCTCATAAGCAGATCTGACATAAATAGATCTGACATAAGCAAACCCTGGGTAGGATACACTGAGTGCTGCGGTTTGCGGTACAAGACAAAAGGGATTTGGGCGGGATGATAGCCGCCTGGGTTGCGGCCAAAGAGGCACGTTCCCAATACTCTGCAAGAAAAGCATACACATGCATTTGGTCAGCATGCATCGCCTGCGCACACATGTGTGGTGTTGATTAGTCAGGAGTTGCTCCCAGTTCAGATAGAGTATGGACACCATATGTGGCACCTGTTCCTCCTCAAAAGAAGCAGGGTCAGCACAATGTTGGATTAGTGGGCACGAATGCCACATACATGTTGTTCTTATAGCCCAGGTACACTAATCCATTGTTCACATGACATGCGAGGAAGCTTACTGACTCGCTCTCTGCAGCCTTCATGAGAGATGACTGGAATGCCTGGTGGCAAAGCGACAGCAGGATGCCCTACCTGCCATTTGTCTCGAGGCTCCAGTGATGTCATCATGACATTATCAGCACCTTGGGGCAGTCCCGCACCAAAAGCCCCTGTGGCTGTTTCTAGCGTTCTTACCAGTGGACTGACTACTATCAGCTGCATACAGCGTGAGAAGGGTCAGTTGCGCAGCATTTGGTCAGGTCATTGCTCGATTGAAATTCTGAAGGAGGTTGAGATCAGCAAACAGCATACCTGGATACCTAATGCGGTTGGCAGACTTTGTATGTGATCATGCAGTCCATGTGCTTGTGACCAGCCAAATGGAGTCAGATGGGCATCTTCATTGCCGTCAAAGCCAATGTTGTGGAATCCTTCACCATGTCGGATAAAGTGTACTGTCTGTGCAACACAAAAAAAGTGTATAAAAGGACATCAAGTAGCTGTCAAGCATAGCTTGCGCAAGTGGATAGTCAAGCACAAGTATCTTACTTTGGCGCAGCGCACAGGTACCAAGTTTAGCAAGGGTTCAGGAGCTCGAAAGGCATCTCCACCCACACCAGTTTCTGGCGGAGTGTTTCTGAACCCCTGTGCAGGTGCACTGTCTGATGCTGCGTCATATAAGGGAAAACCGTCAGAGGAGCAAGTGACTAAAAGTCAGGTCAACGTTTGATTGTACGCACACCCACCCATTGCGATAGACGAGAAGCCTACAAGCGCTGCGGCTTCTGTTTGTATTTCACGCCGAGTCACAGCCTGGATCCTTACGGGAGCCCGCAGCTCTTGCCTCTTAGGAGTACGCACAACAAGAGGTCTACACCCAGACACACAAATCTGCGAAACAGAATGCACACTTGAACAAAGCATGCTCGTTGCAAGAAGCGCGTTGACCAAGCATCTGTCGTGAGCTCAATAGGTCAAACTGGAAGAAGAACATCACAGTACTGACTAGTCTGCTTCCTTTGCTTCTCTGCTTTGAGTTCAGGCAGGACTCACTGTCATAGCTGACAATTCGGTCAAATGAAGCGTCATGTTGCGTGCTTAAGTGCTCTATGTCGTTCAGCTTGTGCCTAATCACGACCAACTTGGCAGATGTGTGTGTGGCCTGCCAGGTCGGGCTTAGTGCGTTTGCGTCGCGTGTCAAGTTGTGTTGCAAACTCTGAGATCCATTTGATCTGAGTCTGATCGTATCTGTCGTGGTGAGTTGCTGCCATGGCTTCTATACGGCATAGCAGTGTTCAGGGACTGATCACTGTCCAGACGGCTGCATACAACGACAACGGTACTCGTCTGGCGACGTGCTCTGCGGATGGCACGATACATGTTTCCGACAGATGCGAGGATCAGGAGCATTGGCAGCTGACCTCACGCTTGCCAACAGAGAGCAGCTTGAAGATGGTCAAGGTGCCTACTCGTGATGTTCACTGCCTATCTGTAGCTTTGGCACAGTACAAGCTGTGTGTATTAATCAGTACAGCAACTCTTTTTGCAAGGTCCCATGCCATACTGCATCAGCAGGTTGCCTGGGCCCACAGCGAGCATGGTTCTGTGATTGCATGCGCTTCAGCAGACGGCTTGGTCTCTATATGGCAGCAAGCTTGGGTTGCTCAGCAAACATGCTGGCTGCACCGTGCTAGCTTGAAAGAAAGCACAGAGGCAATCACTAGCTTGTCTTTTGCCCCTCGACAACTGGGACCTCAGCTTGCAGTTGCGTCTGAAGATGGCTTCGTCAGATTCTACGAGGCATCTTCACTGCTGAATGCTGACAGGTGGCAGCTCTGCAATGACGTTCAGGTGACCCAGCAGAGGTTGCAACTGCTGGCTGCTATACTGGGCTCCAGATGATCATGTTACCCAAGCTTACATTTTGCACATATGAGTTTGTTACAGGCGTCATCATCTAGCTCTTGCAATTGCATGAGTTGGCGACAACACACTCCAGGCCTCCCTCCTATGCTTGTTGTTGGCACAGCTCAAGGAGCTCATGTGTGGTTTTACAGGTAAAACTGGCATGTCAGTTGTTAGGTGCCTGAAATTGCTCAAACACAACAGAAAGAACAAGCATCTGGTAAGCAGGCCAGAACCATTGTGTCATTTTGTGCATGTTGTCTGTGGGTACAGTTCTGTGAATGTCTCTGCTACGGAGACAGCTGCAAAGCGTGCAACCTGATCTGTTGGCAATTGCTTCCTACAGCATCAAACCGCGGGCCTAAGATCATCTTTCGTGGGCCTGCAAACAGCATCATCTGTCTGTCAGCGCTGGAAAGTTGATGTGATCGTATACTATCAGTGATGTAGGAGCACACTAGGGGATTGGGTCAAAGCTGCTGCCTTGGACACCCACAATGAAGCTGTGACTGCAATAGACTGGGCTCCTGCGATTGGCAGGTGAGCACTTTTCAACTGCTCATGTGGTGGACATATCTCCATCAATCATTGCAGATCACTGTGTCATGAAAAATTTATGTCTCTGGCCTCTAGGCATTACTCAGGTAAGCTGATGCTGCCTGACTGCAGGCCTGTGGAGCTCATAGCAACAGCATCAACTGCTGGCACACGCATCTGGAGCCTCAAAGGAAAAGCCAACGATCTGCAGGTGAGGGTTGTGGCTTTCACTTGCATGCTTTTCAGTTAGATTACCATTACTCAAGACATGCAGTCAAGTGTCAAACATGCATTGCTTAAGACTCATTCATTCAGGCTCCTGTGGTTTGCACAGGTTCATCAAATGCCTTGCCTCTCATCTGATGGGCAGACAGCATTGGATTGTCTACCAGTGGATGGGCAGGTCTGGAAGGTCGAGTTTGACAAAATGGGCAGCCTTCTGGCAACATCTGCAAGTGATGGTGATGAGAGCAATGTCTGCATTTGGGCACTGAGTCCAGAGGGCCAGTGGTATCTGCTCAGCACAATTGTTGGGGAGCCACATGAACCAGAAGACAATGCTGGCATGCTTGAGTGAAAGTTGCTGGTGTGAGTTGAGGAAGTTTCAAGTCATGAGTGTTGCTTGCTGTAGCTCAGTGATGGCACGCAACTCTATATTCAATGGATGTGACGTCTTGGTGGGAGAGTGCTACTAGCAGAAATTACAGTGCGTCACGATGAGCTGTTTGTACAAAAGGCACAGCTTTGCAACTCAATCATCAATGGCAAAATATCAAGTCCTGGGTGATCTTGGCTGTTTCAAATCCGGTTTTTGATACTGAGTAGGGAACTCAAACCCTGCAAATGACACACGAGCAAATTTATGATTATGCACCAGGTATAACAAGCCGCAAGCAAGTCTTATAAGAACACCCAACACAGCAGCAAACAAGCGTCAAATGGGCACATCCAATTGAAAAACAAAAGATCACAAAGAGATGGGTGAATCTCTTGACATGCTTGCTGCGTGGGTAGACTGCAGACAAGCAATTGTGTGTGCGCACACAGTCAATGTCTTTGTACCTGAGAAAGATCGTTTATGCGTAGACATTGCCCCTGCACGCGCAAAGATCAGCAAATGTCAACACAAGGTTCCAAAACAAGGGGATTGCTGGAATAGGGGTTGGCTGCATGATTCATGGAGCACGATGCAATTGAACTTGCTGAATTGCTTGAATGCAAGGTGTCAAGGTATAGCGCACAGTAGTGACATGCACATACATCTGCTGCGACTTAACAATGCTTCACGAATGCAAGACTTCACTTACCCACAGTGGGCATGATGTTCCATGACACAGTAATATTGAACAGAGTGCCTCTTAGGTTCTCCCCTTGATCTGTCAAATCCAGCGGGTAATGGGTACTCATTGGATGTTTCGATACGCTAGAGGGATGAGTATGAGTGAGCCGCGGTATGCTGATGACTGCATCTTCCTACACCACCACCTCCATGCTGTTGCCTGTGTGGTTATACATGCCAGCTCATCACGCATGTATAATTTGCCAAGGAGTTCGGCAGCTACCTTGCTTTCAACAATCCAATTCCAGAAGACAGCTTGATTGAGTTGGTTCTTCTCTGTCCTGTATTCTGCTGTGAGCCATAGATATATTTGCCGTGTGTTCCATGTGAATGAGTCTTGCAGGTCAGCTGTCAGGTTGACTGCAATCCAAGCCTGTATAGCAAGAGTTCTGACCAACTTAGTCCCTGACCCAAAACGCCTTTACTGAAACCATTCCAGGACGTCAGCCATCAGTTGCATCATCAAAAAATGCATGCAACGACGAGTGTCGATTTAGATGCAAACATACCCTCTCCCTGTAGCCAACCCATCTATCATACTCTCTCTGCAGACCTTGAACTTCCACAAGGCTCGCGTGCACAAATGGGTTACTCTTGTGGAAAACGTCTGTCAGCAGACATACGTCGTTGCCGCATGAATCAGAGGCGTATATCACCAACCCAAGTTGGTCAAGTTGGTTAAGGCATCAGCTTTTCATACGACAGCGGGTGAAGGCGGCTGGAGCAGTGAAGCAAATGCAATGATCTCACCTGTGATAGATACAGCGATGCAGACAGCTGCAAGTACTGACGTGCACAAGGTCAATACAGCGTTTCCACGGATCCACCAGGCGTGCATCTGATACACGCAGTCGCGTGGGCGCCTTTTGCTATGCACTCACGATGGGTGCTGCCTGTTCTTTGTGCAACGAAGCAATGATCACATAGCAGCGCGTTACTCAATCCCAACGTTGACGTTGCCGGAAGAGAGAGCTCGAAACGCCCCCACCGATCTTTGTCCCCCCCCCCCGGGGGCCGCCCAAGTTAATAGCCTTGCATGTGCCATTGACATCACACTACATTTGCAACTACATTTCTGCGTTTGGACACTTGCCGAAGCGTATTTATCTCCAATGCGTGTGTAAGTTTCACATAGGCAAGTAGCGCACACCGTGACACCGGACTATGCATGTCATTAAGAAGGCGATGGGCTGAACAGACCACTGATGTGCTCAAAAGCTTCGCATTCCAGCAAACATTGCTTAAAAACCAGAGGCAGGATTGTAAAAATACATGAGCATGACACCTGCAGCTGTTTGATCATGGGCCAGCAACACAAATGTCTTGTGAGTCTCTTCTCAGGACCCATAACTAAATTTGCAAAACGATGATGACTTATGTACACTGTTGTATGCCCTGCTCTCTGAGGCTACCGCCTGTTGTTACTGTTGCGGCGCAGTAGACTGCCCATCAACCTGCCTGCCCCCCTTGCTGCCCACTGCACAGGTCCAGGTACTAACCCACCCAGCAAGCCACCTGACCGCTGCCCTTCCTCAGCCCTTCCACCATCTGCCAGCCTGGCATTACCATCAGGCCTGGCATTCAAGCTGTCCTGCTGAAGTGTAGGCGGCACATCAAGTGAAGAAGAAGCCTCTGCAGGGGTGAAGCTGCGCTTGCGGCTGGGAGTGGTGGTCAAAGGGTGACTGTGCAGCTCTGCCTGCTTGTCATCATTTGCGTCTAGCTCAGGCTTTACCGAGACGGTTCTGGGTAGTTCAGCATCAATACCTTCCTGACTGAGCTGCCTTTGATTCAGAATGACCCCTGCAGGGTTGCTGATTGGGGCTGCTGCCAGGGCCAAACCAGAGGGCTGTGCCTGAGATGGCCCTGCAGGATTGTGCGGCGTGGACTGGCTGTTGATGCGCTGAACCACTCGCCGCTCAGACAAGCTGGAAGTGTTGGGAGCTGAGTCCTGTGCATCTGAGATGTCAATGGGTGGGTTGCGAGCGCCTGAAAGGTGCACTTCAGCTGCTGGCACTTGGAGCCTATCTCCAAAGACTGCCTCATCTGCTACCTGCATATTGACAGCATAAACTTTGTCTGCATAGCAAGAAAAGAAAAGAAAAGACTACGCGCTTCAGCATTACTTTAATGAGAAGCCCAGTGTTGTACTGGGCTGCCCAGGCAAGTGTCTGCATATCAACTTGACAGCATAAGATGTGTCTGCATATCAACTTGGCAGCATACGGTTTGTCTGCATATCAACTTGACATCATAAGATTGGTCTGCATATCAACAAGACAGCATAAAATTTGTCTGCATATCAACATGACAGCATAAGATTTGTCTGCAAATCAACTTGACAGCATAAGATTTGTCTGCATATCAACTTGACAGCATAAGATATGCCTGACCTGAACTGAACAAACTGCACTGTTTACATACAACTCAAATCTTGGAGAGAGCTGCACAGGTCTAACCCCATAGAGTGCGATGCACAGTGTGACACACAGCTGAAATGTCATTGAATAGAAAAAACTTACCAGCCTTACAGAAGCTGCCAGAGCATCTGCCACGTCCAGTTCATGGCTAAGGTCATCGACTGCTGCCTGCTGATCCAAATCCAGAGGAGTGTTGGGACCAAAAGCTTGGGCTCCATTGACAGCAGGTGCAAATGTGGGAGGAGGGAAATCCACCAAGGCTGGAAGCTCATCAGTCTCCTCATAGTCATCAGAATCTTCTGCATCCTCATGATCCTCGCTGCCTTCACTTCCACAGTCGTGATCTGCTTCCAAGTCTGGCAGACTGTCACCGTCACTGCCGTAGTGCTCCTGTGGAAAGCTGTCAGCCTCACTGTTGTCCAAACTTGGCAAGCTGTCACCATCATAGTTGTCGTGATCTGCTTCCAGACCTGGCAGACGGTCACCACTGTTGTAGTGCGACTGCGGAAAGCTGTCAGCATCACTGTTGTCCAAATCTGGCAAGCTGTCGCCTTCACTGTTGTCGCTGGTTACCAAAGATGGCATGTCATCATTGTCATCATGAGCATGCTCTGCGGCCTCATGAGGCATCAAGGGAGGAACAGAGTCTTCACCACTCCTGCTGTCATTTTCATGTGATCTGACAGCAACATCATTGCTCTCATCTTCTGCACCCTCCTGATGATTGTCTGCAGCATGCAGCAACCAAATTTGACATGAGCTTGGGAAATGCACACATGCATGATGAAAGTGAAAGCATGGCATGGTCATTAACATGCCATGCTGTCACTTGGGAAATGCACATGCATGATGAAAGTGACAGCATGGCATGCTGACGGCCACACCAGGTTTGGCTGTAGCTGACCAACAAACCTGTGGTGAGGATTGTGCAGGTCTGCAGGTCAATTAGCTGGAGACAACATCAAAAGCTCCAGCCCAGGACAGCATGGAGTGCTTGCATTGCAACGGCTGACGTTGTGTCGCAAGTCAGAGCGGGGTTGTAAGTAGGTGTTGACACTTTCAGCACTCAGAATGGAGACAATTCAAAGGTACAGGTTTGCCAAAGCGTGGACAATAAACCCAATGGCATAGGTGTGCTAAAGCGTGGACAATAACCGCAAGGTCTTTTGCTGCTGACCTGCAGCTGCATCAGGTCCCAGCGCAGCACGGAGAGCATGCTGTAAGTCTTCCAGCCTAGACCTGCCCCTGGGCGAGTGGCTGGAGGGGTCCTGCAGCATCTCCATGGCATTGTCTGCTATATCCTGGAGTCGGCCATTCTGTGCCTGAACTTCAGCCAAACGTGCTTCCAAGGTGGCTCTGTCTACGTACATCTCAGCACCATTGCCAATTGCTGATATCTGATGAAGTAGACGCGCCTGCAATGCCAGCTGTCAGTATATGAGCTTCTGGGGGTGACATGACACCCATATTTCCGCAAGCAGCTCATGACCCCAGACAAAGTTGTGACCAATGCATTGCAACGCAGGTTGGGCATGCAGATGCAGGTATGATCATTGCAGACGCATTGGAGAGCAGCTGTGCACAAGACACACAAGCAGATAGCACAATAAGCTTGCATATGCGGGACACCACAGTCAATCAGCTACATCTCCTCAGCACAGCATGCAAATCTAGATCCTGCACTCGTACCTCCAGCTCCCTCAAAGTTGTCTGCACAACCTCAAGTCTCTCTACAGTGCCGACAGGCAGTCTGTCAGGCCCACTGGCAGCAGCCTCTGCTGCTGCTGCCGCTGGTGCACTGTTGTTGTGCTGAGTAGCTGCATGAGCGTGATGACCAGTGCCTCCAGGGTGACCAGGTTGACCTGTGCCATGGCCATTGTGACCACCACCGCCAAACAGGTGGAAAGGGTTGAGAGCACCAAAGAGGCTCTGAAGGCCTGCTGGCTGACGCTGCACCTCCTGCTGCAGTCTCTGCTGCCGCTCCTGCTGCTGCTGGCGCTGCAGCTCCTGATCGACTGGAAGCTCCTTGCGGCATACTGGACAGGTGTTGTGCTGCAGCAGCAAGCCAGCAGTGAGCGTGCCGGCGTATCAAGACCTGACCAAGCATGCATGCGTGACTCTGTTGCAGCCTACTGTAATTCACAGTCAGTATGGAAAAACTTCACAAGAAGCTGAGCATGGCAAGTTTTGGATACGATCAAGACAACGAGCAGAACATGGACAACATCTGTGATGTGTATTGTGCTATAAGTGCCAGCATGTGAGTGTATTGTGCTACAGGTGCACAGCATGTGAGTTGCAACTATACTAAATACAGAGGCCATGACCATGACAAGAGGACTCACATCTTTCAGCCAAGCTGTGATGCAGTCTTCATGATAGCAGTGCTGGCAGGGCAGCTCCACCACCTCAAGCCCCTCCTCCATGCCATCATGGCAGACAGAGCATGGCTCTCCACAAGCACAAGCTGCAGGCTGGTCACTGGGTGTATTGCTAAAGCCCTCTGGGACAGCACCAGCTGGCCTGACCTTGCGACGTGGCAGGGCAGACAGAGTATCTCTAGACGTGGGTGATGCCTGAGGCTGATGAGCTTCCATGAGCTGTAACATCAGATCATCAAAAGCCGCTCCACCATTGGGGCCATAGTCAGCTGGTGACACACCCCTGCAAGCAAGAGCCTCATCTTCAACAGCAGTGACAAAGAAATGTCCAGAGCTTCGTTTCTGAGGCGACAACAGCTTTGATCAGATGATGGTATTGTTCCACAGTTGCAGCCAAAATGAACAGCGCACTCACGGTGGAAGGCTAAATGGTCTCAGGTTGACTCCTTGCATGTTTTGCAGCAACGCAGCAAGGTCAGCTGGTTCTGCATTGGTCAGCAAGCTCTCCAAAGGTCCAGGGAGGCCACCCATGGATGTGACAACATGCAAATGCACATTGTGACCACCAGGAGTGGTGAAGTGGCGATGAAAGCCATGATTGCGCCCTGGTCCTTGAGCCATGTTTGCAGGACGGTGCCTGCCTGCTCGTGCATTTTGCTGCATTATCAATGAAATTGTATAAGCATCAATCAGAAAAGGTAAGGAAGTCTGTGCCACGCTCTTGGCGATGGCAGAGCTTAAACCTCAGGCACAAAATTTCTCACCACAGGTTGCCTTTGTGTAGCAGGCACCTCTGTTATCTCGACAAAATCGCTTTCGCAGGCTGGACAAACTCTGTCACCGGCATTGCTGTATCGGGCTTCTGAAGAGGTTGTGGCCATGCAGGCATCGTGACACAGCCGGCCAGACAACAACTGCGACTTGACGAACGACTTGTCAAGCAGTTCTTTCACTTGCGTACATGTTAAGATGGACCAATCTGCCTGTCGTGCAGGCCGAGGCTCCAACCCCTTCCGAGACGCTTCCAGAGCCTTACCACACAATTTAATTGTGGCGAAATTGCCAAATTACGTTCGCCACGAATTCGACATTGCCGCACGTGCGATGGCACATCTGGCTCAAAGTGGCAAGCTGCGACTTAGTTTGGTCCGCGCTTTGACTGCATGAACGAGTTCTGTGCCATTTACCCTCGCTCAGCGCATGCTGAATCGACGGCAATGGCGCACTGCCCGTAGCCAGCTTTGGCCCAAGTGTCCCTCGAGTTGATCAACCACGAACGACGTTAAGACAGCAGGGATGCCTGCACGCTGATAAAAGATGTCCGGACTTGTGTCCTGGTGCTGAGCCGATGGCTGCAGCTCACGCACAGCGATGCGCACCGACCGCCGTTTCCAAGCGCTCATCTCCGTGCAAGCTGCTTTGACAGCTCTCAAAGGCAGCAGGGCTGTACACTGCAAGGCGCAGGAACACTCTGCTGCGCACTTGCAAGGTGGGTGTTCAATGACGCTTCCCTTGAGGTTGTTTTCAGTCAGTCAAACGACGCTGATCAACCTTTCCATGCTTGCTGAAGTAGCCTACAAGCCTGATTCATGCAGGGTTTCAACGAGGAGCCATCAAGCCCAGAGTTGTGCCATTTCAGATTTCACTACAAGCTGTAGGTCTATCTGAATGCATGTGACATTATCTGCTGTGCGTTTGCCACTGACAAAGCTTCAGGAAGCAGTGTTGACATCCAAAGCTGCCAAGCATGCTGATGGCAGTGCCGTCACCTTGCAGGCTAAGGATAAGTTTGAGCAGTGGCACGCTGAGAAATGGCTGTCTCCGCGGCGTGTCTTGCAGAAGGCTGGCGCAGAAATGCGCCCAGTGCTACTGCCATTCTGGCTCTTTGAGGCAGCTATCAAAGTAGAATACGCAGCACAGGTATAGAGCTGCAGCATAAAGTTTGACCCTGACATTGCATCAAACCTGTGCACACGCCTATGCAGTGCATCAGGTAACACTGTATGTCTCTCCACAGCTGTACAACTGTCCTGCAAGTTGCGCAATGTGTCAGTATCCCAATGGCTGACATGCATGTTTGTTTCAAGCAAAATAGCAGGCAAACTAAACAGCTGATGAGGTTTGCAGATAGGTCTGCATGGGACTGATGACAGCAAGTCAGACGAGGAGCTGGTGTGGCGAGACACAGAATGGAAGACAATTCCTTACAGAGAGTACCCGTGGACCTTGTCAGCCATGCAGGCAAGTCTCGACTGTGCCTGTTCATCTGCTGGCCTGCATAAGCTCACATTGCTTGTTGCTTGAGGCACAATCGTGGTTTCAAAGTCCACAATCTCTACATCTTTGCTGAACTTTGCTGCAAAATGACATGTCCAACATGCACACAGCGAAACACATCAGTGCAGTGCCTCACCCAAATTCAGTGCTTGAGTCTCGGCGGATCCCCAATTTTGTTGAGCAGGATTTGCTTGATGCAGGTGTATGCATCGTACAACTACCGCAGAGACTTGACACATGTAGTGAAGCTGCCGGGCATGCTGAGCCGCGCTCGATCACTCAGCCGAGATGAAGCTGAGACTCAGGAGGCAGATGTGGGAAAGGGGGATGCTGGGGTGAGTGTGCACCCCCCCTCCATGCGGCAGGCTGTGGCCTGGGAGCTTGCCTTCCGGAATATCAGACAAAGCGAGGTGAGCATTCTAACAGTGTCAGAACCACAATTGTCATAGCACATACAGCTGCCAAGTGTTAGATTATTCAGCAAGTGTCTGTTGCAAAAGCAGTTCTTTGCAACGTGCATGAACACCAAGCAAGCTGAATCAAAGTTCTCATTAATACTACACTGATGTACGGGCGGCTCATATTCGGCAGCAATCTGCAGCTCACAAGCTCCAACTTGGGTGCAAGATTTGATCAGCTGCAGGTCGCTGATGCCACAGAGAAGCTACTCAAGGACCCACAAGTGGCCGGGGTACGAGATGTGAAGCTGCGTATCACCACTCTGCGGCGGCGGGCGCGTATTGTGTACCTGCCAGCATATGTGGTCGACTACAACTTTGGGTCACGTTTCAATGCCCATGGAGAAAGAACACCTGAAAGGTTTCAGGCTGTGATTTCCGGCATGGGTGAGCTGCTGTGCTGCGCTGCGCTGTGCTGTGCTCTGTCATGCTGGCTGCCTGTTGCCAAAGCAGTCATGAGGCATGCAGTGCCTTGGTTTGTACGGACTGAGTTGTGTCAGTGGCATTCACAAGCACACTCACCACCCTCACTGTTTCCAAAACACTTTTGAGCTTGAATCAGCTGTGCAGTGTCAGCAAGGTCTGAGTGTGCACGGTCAGAAGTGCACCACACTGTGTTTGACCAAAAGCAAAACAAAGAAGACAAATGTGTTTCCTGCTGCCCTAGGTGAGGGCATAGTTGCAGCAGAGCGACATTATGACTCCATGCGAGCGCAGCTGACTGCAGCAGCAGGGGTGGGCGGGGCAACAGCCCTGGTCAGCTGGGGGGTGGCCCCCCTCCTGGGCTTGCAAGCGCCTGCCTTGCTGAGTGCTGAGTCAGCCTTCTGGAGCTTTCTCATTGCAGCCAGTGCAGGTGCAGTGTCCAATCCTGATGGTGTGACTGTTTTGAAATAGCATGACTGTTTGGAAATAGCAAATGCGCAATTTGTCAAAAATATTTGGCATGTCTAGTCAGCTAGCCAGCTGTCCAGCCAGCTTTCTTGCTGCCACACTCATGCATCTTCATCAAACACCAGATACAGAAGGATGTTGCATGGCTTATGATGCAGTATTCACGGCATCAAGAAATGTTGCTGACACTCTGCAGGTCTAGCTGCCAATCTTGCGCCTGCTCTCCTGCGTTCATATGAAGAAGAGAACAGGCTGCAGAACGAGCAGCAGCTCTTTGACAAGTACATGGCGATGGGGATGGGCCCTCACCACATAGGAGACGATGAGCAAGAGGTACGGTGCTGCTGATTTAGGGTAAAGTTAAGGCCTCATTCCTGAACAAGAGGTGTGGGGTTGTCGGCACCCCCTCCCTCCCCATCAATATGCTATGCCTTCTCCAGCATGGTTTGCCTTTCCCGCCGTCAGAGCTTGTTGCATGTGGGCCTCACAGGTGCCGATGCCTAGCCTCCTCAGCTCTTCTGTCAACATTCAAACAACCCCAAGCCTCTTTGTTCTTCAGATGGCTCCTCACACTCACTGGAGCTCTCAACTTGTGGTTTGGAGACTTGACGGTCAGCTGTGCAGTAATAATAATAATAATAATAAATAATAATAATAATAATACTAATACTAATAATAATAATAATAATAACAATAATAATAACAATAACAATAATAATAATGATAATGCGGTGTTCAGTTGATACGCTCCAATGTGGAGTGGCAAAGATGGGAGGGAGCAGACAAGTGGCACTGGGACGCATGCAAACGGCAACTGTGGGCAGACAACCTGTGGAGGAGTCATCACCAGCGCAGACTGCAGCGCGGCAGGTTGAAAGAGTACCTCTCCATGCAGCAGGAGCGTGAAAGGTGGGTGATGCCTTGCCAGTGTGACTTTACATCACAACTCACCTAAAAAAAGCTAAAAGCTACACCTGTTCATAGCATTAGCCCATCTTTGCTGTTGACTCAGTGCAGTCTGTTCCTGCAATGTGATACAGTTAGTTCATTGTGGTTTGTGCATTGCATTGAAAATGCTGTCTGAGACAGCAAGCCAGCTTGCAACATGCTTACATGATCGCCACTGGTAAGTATATGTTTGGACTTCCTGACTCTAGTTCACAAGATGAAGGCATGTCAAATTATGGTGGTAGCTGAATGCTGCTTTTGCCAATGCATGTAACGCATCAGTATGTTTCAAAGATTTGCAAAGACTAGCTTTGAGGTGAAGCCTTGCGCTCACATCCATCAAGCAGCAAAGTTGGCAAGTCTGACTGATGGTTGGTGCTCAGGTGGGAGTATGAGCAAGAGGCAGCGCGTCAGCAGCGTTTTGGCCGCAGCCACTTTGCACAACACCACTTTGGGGGTGACATGGAGAATGTCAAAAGGTACTGCTCCAAATTGACCCACAGGCATTGAACTGTGTGGGTGCAAGCCTGACAGCATCCTGAGCACAAATGCAACAGTCAATGGGCAAGTTGTGTGGCAGCTGATCAGATGAGGCTTGATGCACGCAATACAGCAACAAGAAGCTGTGCTGCTTTCCGATCTCTGGTTTTTCTGATGACTTGCAGGGAAGCCCCTGCCATTTCATTGTTTTGTTTCATACAGTGGAATGTGTTGTGATGCGCAGGGACCATTTGGGTTACTACAATGCTCTAGGGCTAGAACCTGGAGCAGCCAGCCTGCCTGCAATCAAGGAGGCCTTCCGGCAAGCAGCCCTCATGTGGCATCCTGATAGACAGAAGGTGCGGCTCAGGAGTAGTGTTGTTGTATGCATCAATCAAATACTGCTCTTTTTGAAAGCCAGAATTGGGTTTCATGAGCATTCTCTTGTATGGTACAGATCTGCTCCAAGTCAAGTTGGAACAGATCTGTACATGCATGAGCTGACATCACATACATTGATGTGCATCGTTCCATGGGCTCAGTGGTACACCCAGACATGTGGGGTCCATGGGGAGTAAAGCAAATGCTTCGCTTGCTGCTATGCAGGACAGCGAGGAACAGCGTGTGAATGCTGAAAGTCGCTTCAGGAAATTGCGTAGCGCGTATGAGGTGCTGCGAGATCCTGAAAAGCGGCGGCAATATGACAGGGGTGAACGAATAGAAGCTTGAACCTAAATTGGCACAATAGCATTATTTTGCTGCAGCCTGCATTGTGGCACAGTCTGCTACCTGTTGCACCTGTTGCTAAGCAATACTGATCTGGCTATAGTGTTGCACAACAAAAATCGCTGCTGCTGCTTTACTGGGTCCTGCATGCAGTGCTGCATGGCAGTTCTGGAAACAATATTGGTTGCAATTCTTCAAGACATGCAGTTTCACTAGCAACTCAAGGCAACTTTCCTGACTTGACTACGTCTATGATACTTGCTTCTTCATAGACATGCACCCCAGTTCGATTGGCCTCTGCATCCAAGACCATTGCTCTGGCAACATCTCTCACAGATGTTGTAGTCGTCAACCTTGATGCCAGCCTCTCATTCCACCTGGCTTTTTGACCTCTATCCAAAGCACCTGGTCTGAAAATGGAAACCAGGGCAAATCCTTGTGCCTTCACTGCTTCTTCTGCCTGCACAGCAACATTTCTGTCATGTAAATCCCAGAGAATTGCAATTTCCACCTGTGGGAGGCTCAACAGGGCGGCAACTGCTGATGGAAAAATAAACGGTACAAACAACTACATGCATCAGTACACACCATGCATGCATGATGGTGTAAGGCTTGCAGAGGAACTGACGACTTTTCAATTGCACATCGGTGCCTTAATGGCAAGTCCAGGGAAGACATGCTTGCAAAAAGCATAATGTCCAGAGAGTGTTCAATAACAGCGTCATATGTGCTTCACCTGTCCCTTTGTTTTTATGTACAGGAGGGCATGGAAGGGACTTAGACTGCTAGCCCACATGTTAGCATTGGCACCCCTAGTGGTGCAAAGGCTGAAATGCTGAACACCAGCTTGTTTAGCTGCTTGAGCTGCCAGTTGCACATAATGCAAATCAACCTTCTTGAATTGCTCAGCACTTCCAGCATCCTGTGCAGGCAACTAGCTTGGTCATGAATGTTGTTGCGTTCCTGCCTAGCAATCCTAAGTTGTCTGTGACACGGCCTTGAGACTAAGCCTGTACCCAGTGTGTGGGTGTCCTGCACTGCCTCATTGAGGATACCACAGGCGCTAGCAAAGAAGGGTTTGCCAGTGCAGAGTGATCATCAGGTTGTGGACAAGCAGTTGAAGTAGTCTGGTGGGCACAGGGACTTGTGCATCATGCCTTGCAACAGTTCATGGTTGCAAAGTTGCTCAAAATTGGCCACAGCTTTGATGTGTCCCACCTTGCGTGTGGTTCCTAGGGTGCAGAATACAGAGTGGGCATTTTCAAAAGCTAAGGCTGCCTCATCAGGCAAGTTGTCCATGTTGACAACCTTTTGCACAAGTTTGCTTGGATCATATCCCTGCCACCGCAGAGCCCAGTGGAAAAGCATGTTTGACATGTTGCCATGACCAATCAAGACAGAGACACATTTCATGACAGGGCATGCGTGCCACAGTAAGAAGTGAAGCCTCGAAATTTAGGCTATGCAGTTTTGCCATCCTGCGTCTTTGGACACCTGATAGGCTGCAGAGACAACAACCTCCCGTCTCCCCACTGCAGTAACCTGAGTCCAAGCGGGACTTTGCAATAATTGTCCCACTAGTTCCATACCTGCCAGACAGATTTGTCAGGTCCAGCATTATTCGTTCAGTGCCACATGCGCATTGTTTCGCAAAGACCTTTACCTACACTGCCGGTGCCACCAACAACCACGGCCTTCATAACGCCAGGCGTTTAAGCAGGGACTTTCTACTGATGACACAGATCTCTGATCAAGTCACTCTAGCTTACTTGGGCTCGTCAGCGTTAAGTCTCATCCAAGATGCTTACACAGGCTCGGATGGCAATCAACATCCGAAGTTCTTGCAGGTCTGCGGAACTGCTGCCGACGTACAGGACATGTATTGCCTACTGTCAAGCTACGCAGTCAGTCTCTAGGAGCGGGTCAGCGACACATGCCAACGAGCCCAGCAGCATATCATCCCTGTGGTGCTCGCGCTGCTGCTGCTCGGAGCGACCTTGTGCCCAACGCAGTAGTGTCTGTAGGTGTGTGTGCATCATGATACATTACCGGTATACAGATAGATATGCATCAGAGGCAGCAGTCTTCCTCTGCACCACAGCGCATTCCTTCTCATGTCTATATCAGCACCTGCCAATTCTGAGACACGAGCTTGTCATCAAGTTGCAGCACAAAAGATTGCACCTGCTGATGGTCTGTTTGAGGCACATTGCTCACTGGACAACGTTGTTAACATTGAGTTGCGGGCCTGCATCTCAGGTTATTCATCAATGCATGCAGGTGTTTTCAATGACCGTACCAGCACTAAGCACTGATGTTAAAGCTTGCAAACACCAATACCAAGCAGAAGCATGTGAAAATGACGTGAAACCACGAGCTCAGCATGTCAATGCAGCCATTGATGCTAGCAATGCTCTGCACATGCATGGATGCTGTATGCATACATATGGTATTTGTTTCACTTCACGAACTGCACACCTTGTTGCTGCACCTGTAAACACGGATTGCAGGATCGAACAATAGATAGGCTGTGCCCAGGATCTAATCTTTGCACTGCTGTCCGTCAGAAACTCCCATCCAGGGCAAGAGTGTCAACAGGCTAAGGACACTTAGCCTGTCAAGTCAAACTGCTGCCAGGTCGAGGTCGGCGCCGGACTGAACTCGTGTGCTAGCTTGCTTGTTTCAGATAAGGCCAAATGCTACCTTTCGTATGGCAACGGCTGTAAGTTGGTTAAAACAGCTGCAGTATTTGCAGTGCAGTGTATGCCGCAAAAGTACAGGCCGCTTCTACCGGTTTGCAGCCAAATCTCACCTATGCACTTCTTCACACGAACGATTGAGAAGTACGGGTCATTAGCGACGCCAGCCAGCAGGCCTCATCCGCACATCGAGCTTGACTTCGAACGTGACAGTGTCGGACATATGCATGCACTTTGATATGCCGGCTTCACGAACTTAACCAGTACACGGGTCTTGCAGCGTCAATCCGCTCGCTGCAGCAAGCTCGATACTTCTGCGAGCAGCTTGACGGCCGCACAGGGGCATCAACAGATAAAAGACCGCTGATGCAACTACGTCTGCAACTCTGACAATATATCGAGCAAATCAGGGCCTTACATGTTGCTGAATGGGTACGCACGTGCATCACATGGCAATGCATGGCGCTCACATGTTGGGCGCTATGTCTGTCGTCGTCGATTGCAACTTGGTTGAGTCCCGCAAACGTCGGGTCTGCAAGGGCGCCTGGCACTTGGTGTGTTCCAACGCTTGAGAGAGCGAAAGCTGCTGCGAGGTCTACACCCAATTGTATGTGCAGACCGGACCGCTGACTAACAGACGCCCAGAAAATAGGCACTAACGGCAAGGGCTCCCGTTTGGGTACACGCTCACAACAGGACCAGGGCAGCTTTGTGCTCGCTGTCAGCGGTCACGGGCGGGGATTATAGACCCTTGGCAATAGCGTATGGAAGACCCCTCCACTTTGTTGCAATTAGACGAGAAGGCAAACGCCGCAGTCGCAAGTAATACTCGTGACTTGACTTGTTTGTTCAATGCACAGTTTCGTTGTTACGGCATTTTCAAACAAAATGCTGTATTGTTTGCTGTTTTGTCCTAGGCGTCATTGCACTAACTTTCTGTGCAGTCACCTGGTTCAGCAGCTGCTGTTAGTACCCTTTGTTTCTGACTGCACTGCGGTGGCCCCAGGCTACCAACTGTGTTCACACATCTTCTGTGAACCCTCATGCCACACACAAATCTGCTTTACATGTTCGAGAAGGCATAATACTACAGGTTTTGCTTCTGTGCAGTTTATGTCAAGCTTGATACCGTTGCATCTGCAATCCTGCTTACAAGCTGTTGACATGGTGCTTTGCTTTGATTTGTGTCCAAATTGCTCAAGCTGTGCATTGTTTGCAGGCTTTGTTGCTCTACTACGTGGTGCTGGAGAGCGGGAACAGGCAGCCAAGCAAGACGCCCGGCATTGGCAAACACAGGCAGCAGAGTGGCAACAAAAGTGAGTAGATCATGATAAGCGTGTCTGCTGTGTCAAGTTTTTCTGCAACATCAGCCTTGCTGACTCTTGCACTGCATCAGCTATGTTTCAGTGACCGGCTGCCGGCTCAGCTGCAGGTCACTGCACACTGCATAGCATAGCGCTATACCCTTGTCCTTATCAAACATCAGGTTGAGCAGCATGTTCATGTTTGTGAACAAAGCGTCATTTTGCTCAGAGGCATATGACATGTTGCAGATATGAAGCAGCCAGACGGCATGCTGAGATGCTACACAAGCTCTCAATTGAGAACTACCATCGCCAGAATGCCGATGAGACAGACAGAGGACACATCACGACCATTCTAGAGCATGATGATGCCAACCGTCCTGTCTCAGACCATACCGGCCTTTCCTTCACAGACACTGCTCGGTCTATGCTGGACGAGTATGATGCATCCAAGGGGCTCTCTTGCGTGGACAGCATGGGCAGCCAGCGTAACCTGCCTAGAGTGAAAACCTCACGCACTGCAGATCATGCAGTACAGGTGGCGATTGCTGGGGATAGAAGGAACTCTCTGCCAGACTTGGGGTCCCGAAGAGCGCCCAAACCGCGCACAGCTTTCAGGAAGAACTCTGCTGGTCCTGTCAGGCTTGACAGTCAGGTATGGCCAGCAGGCTCCCCCACCTTCTCACCCCAACGTACAATGGTGCGCATTCACTCGGCTGACTCTCATGCTGCTAGGCGGCACATCTGCTTTGTCATGTCAGCATGATTCTCTGCTGCCATGGTTCTGACATGATTTTCAGTCCTGCTGTTGTCTCACATCAATGAAACTTGCTTCACCCTTCAATAGCATCAATGCATCACCCTTTTGTGTATGCATTGCACCACTGTTGCTCAAATCTTCTTATTCCATTTTTTGCGCAGAAGCTCATCCTGTTGCAGCACATGCCCATTTTATGAATGCAGATCCACAGCATGAACCCTGAAAAGCACGTCCTATTTTCCCTTGATACACATACACACTGTGCACAGATGCAAGCACTCCTCAGCATTGGCCACGCCATCAACAAGGCCTTCACAGCACCCACCCTCACTCACCCACACCCTGGTCCAACACATGTGTTATGCAGACGTCTTCAGCAGTGGCGACGCCATCAACAAGGCCCATGCGCACCACTGTGGGCTCCCTAGCTTCCTGGCTGATGGCTTACACCATGATGCAACCCGGTGCCAGCGGCGGTCGCAACGGCACCACCTCCAAGTTCGACAACGACCAAGAGATCTCAGCGGTATCGGTGCTGGATGACGACGGTGCCTCGGGAGTCGGTGCAGCAGCTGCTGCAGCAGTTTCTGTGGCGCTTGCCAGAAGCTGGGCTGCTGCTGCCTCACAGAAGCAGGCAGCTATGGTGGAGAGGACGACCAGTGGCAGCTTGAAGCCTGGGCGAGCTGGCTTCCGGCTGGTTGCTGCTGTGTCTAACACTGACCTTGTGCGGCTGGGTGGCAGCAACAAGAGAAGCACCTATGACCCTGAGGTGCTGATTTGGCTCCCTGTTGCAGTGCGCCAATCACTTCAACTTGTGCTGATGTGCTTGTATCAAGCATTTCAATCAGTGTTGCAGACCTGGTCTGTGACAAGATTTGAGCTTTCAAGACACCTGTTGTCCTTGAAGGAGCCTCCTTGCTGGGTTGCCCAACCATAGCGCTGAGCTTGTTAGGGCTTTCTCTAGAGCCATGCTGTGCAGTGCTGCTGTGTCATGCAGTGCTTGCTGGTGCTGATCTGCATCGTATCTGCAAACCAACGAGCAGCAGCAAGGCCGCCTGCCCTTGTTCTTTCTGCTGTGACTACTACATCTGAGTCTGCCTTTGGTATTGCTGCATGTCATGTCAAAGTGATGTCACAATATGCATTCACTGAACTGCATCTCTCGTCTATTGGGTCCCAGTTGCCCCCCAGGGATATCATAAATATATATTTATTGATTGATTGGGTGAATATGTTGCAGGAGGCCACTCCAATGGGCAGTTCCACCTCCAGCAATAGAGGGGGCTCTACCCCTTTCTTCACCTCCCCCAAAGCATCCTCCCTGACCCCAGCCCAGTCTGGCACCACCCCCTTTGCCTCCCTTTCAGAGATGCCTTTCACAGAATCAGAAGGGCCTTTCACTGTGGAAGCGTCAAGCCAGAGTCAGCCTCAGTCACACGCACACACACAACCCCTGCCCCCACCCGCCTCACAACAGAAGCAGGCCCAAATGAACATGGACAATCAGGTAAGGCTGCTGAGAAGTGCGTTGTCATTGCACAGTCACACCTTTTGTTGGCAATCACCTGCGCTGCTGCATTGTGCAATCTGAGGTTGTCAACATGCTGCAATACACGCTGTCATTGACCTTGCAGTTGCTGACAGGCCTGATGGGGATTTTCCCAAGGTGTTGCTTTAGCTTTTCATGCCAGAGATAAGGCTCAATTCTCTGCAGTCAAACAGTAGGTTCAAGCCAGGTATTTGTTTTGCCAAGCTGCTGTTGCAGCCTCATTCTGCCCTGGGCCTACTGCTGCAGAAGTGGAGACTCTTTGAGCATTTGTCTGATGGGGTGTTAGCATGCTATGCAGAGTCCAAGTGCATTTGGCAGCCTGGATGTCAATGCCCCCTCCCTTTCACCAGCTGAAACCCCAGGGCCACCCATGGAAGCCCCCCCTCCCCCCTCCTCACCAGCAGGTTCCCGCCAACAGGACTCCAGAACACAGGAGCCTGCTCCTGACAGCCCAAGTTTCTCGCAGAGGGATAGATCTGAAAGGGCGTCATCCCCTGGGGCGCTTGCAGGCTGGCATGTCTTCAAGCCTACACCCCAAGGACGCGACTTCAAGACAGCTGGCAGCTTGCCCATTCTCCAAAGTGCCATGCACAGGAGGTCAGCCTTTGCTCAGGGGGCAGGGGTCCTGCCCCCGAGCTTAGGGGTCACCCCCAGCTTCGAGGGCCCGTTCCCGCCACAGGCCCTCATACTCAAGGACAGCTCCCACCGGCGGGAAGCATACGCCAAAGGGCAGGGCGCGTTGCCACCGGCCTTCAGCTCCCGCCCAACCCCACCTAGGGCCACTAGCAGTGACTCAGACAACCTACCAGAAGCCAGCTCGAGCGCTTTCCTGAACTTAGGAGAGGCCTCAGACCTGCTGAGTGAGCTGAATGAGCCAGCCGCCCCCAAGGATCAGCTGGGGCGGTTAGTGCCCTCTGGACGGGTCATGAAGCAGGTCGAGTCCTTCAACACAGACGTGGTGCGACAGTCCATAGATAAGGCCAACCGAACAGACACCAATGACAAGCACATCTCCTCAGCTGGTGAGCCATCCTTCACATCACACCTGCATCAGGATGTCACGGAGGCGTGTCCACTGTCCTGTGACAACAGTGACCTCTCTGAATTGTCCAGTACGTTCACAACTCACATCAGCTTGTTCCCAGCATCTTCTGATCATTGTGTGCATGCATCAGCACCACAATGACAAGACCCTTGCTGGAGTCACACCTGCAGGTTCCTGATAGAACCTCATGCATCACAACTGCCCTGCCTGTGTCCCAGGTTCTCATCTGGAGCTGCACTGGTTGAACCCCATGCATCAGCACTGTCTTGCCTGTGTCCCAGGTTCTCAACTAGAGCTGCACTGGTTGAAACCCATGCATCACAACTGTCTTGCCTGTATCCCAAGTTCTCATCTGAAGCTGCACTAATTGATCCCATGCATCACAACTGTTCCGCCTGTGTCGCAAGTTCTCATTCGCAGCTGCACTGATAGAACCCCATGCATCACAACTGTTCTGCCTGTTTCCCAGGTTCTCATTTGGACTGAACCCTGAGCATCACAACTGTCCCTCCTACGTCAAACCCCATGCATCAGAACCCCATGCACCACAACTGTTGCGCCTGTTTCCCAGGTTCTCATCTGGAGCTGCACTGGTTGAATCCACCACGCAAGATCCTGGTGGTTGCCAAGCCCTCCCCAGATGTGCTGAGGTCCCTGGTCAGGGTGGCTGAGTGGCTGCTGGACCCCCAGAGAGCCATGCATGTCTATGTGGAGCCTAGTGTGTATGCCAGATTGGGCCTGGTAAGCGAGTTGGCCCATCAAGCATTCAATGTGTATGTCAGAATGTGTGTGCCAGATTGGGCCTGGTAAGCAAGTCGCCCCATCAAACATTCAATTTGTATGCCAGATTGGGTCTGATAAGCAAGTTGGCCCATCAAGCATTCAATGTGTATGCCAGATTGGGTCTGGTAAGCAAGTTGGCCCATCAAGCATTCAATGTATATGCCAGATTGGGTCTGGTAAGCAAGTCGCCCCATCAAGCATTCAATGTGCATGCCAGATTGGGTCTGGTAAGCAAGTCGCCCCATCAAGCATTCAATCTGACCATCAGTCAAACATTCGATCCATTAACCCATTCATCAATCCATTAACCAATTGACAGTTTCCCGTGGTCATGGGAGCTAACTTGGACCAACTGACCAGTTGCTCAGACTTTCATCAACACAACAAAACAGACAGTCTGAAGCAAGGTCAGTAAGGATAAACTGAAGCAGAAGCTCAAAAGTTGTTTGTCGCTGAAGAAGTCGGCATGTCAAGTTGTCTTTGAGCAGTGGGCATTTGCGAGAGTTGGCCTGCTGTCGTGACAGACATGCAGGTTGTTGTTTGCTTCAGCTACTTGGCTTGCCACAACGCTTCTGTGTCACAGGAGCAGCAAAGCACAGCTGCATGAACTGTTGCAGCTGCCCGGCTTATCACGTCCTTTCTGCGTTGCAAGAGCTGCAAAGCTCAGCTGCAGAGACTGGTTGAGACTGGTTGAGTCACACAGCATGTCACAAAGCCTCTGTGTCACAGGAGCTACAGAGGAGTGTAGCAGAGACTCCTTGAGATTGCTTGAGACTGCTTGAGCTAATCAGCTTGTCACAATGCTTGTGTGTCACAGGAGCTGCAAAGTTCAGCTGCAGAGATTCCTTGAGTCTGCTTGAGACGGCTTGAGCTGCCCAGCTTGTCACAATGCTTGTGTGTCGCAGGAGCTGCAAAGCTCAGCTGCAGAGACTGCCTAAGCTTTGCAGCTTGTCACAATGTTTCTGTGTCACAATGCTTCTGTGCTTCTGTGTCACAGGAGCTGCAGAGGAGTGTAGCAGACTGCTTGAGCTACACAGCTTGTCAGAATGCTTGTGTGTCACAGGAGCTGCAAAGGAGTGTGGCAGATGGCAAGCCAGGTGAGCTGGTCACCTGGACACCCGAGCCAGAGACTGGCACCATCCCTCGCTATGTAGCTGATGGCTTAGATGCTGTGGTCACTCTGGGAGGAGATGGCACTGTGCTGTGGACCTGCTCCATCCTGGGCAATGGCTCTGTGCCTCCTTTGGTGCCTTTCGCTATGGGCTCGCTGGGCTTCATGACCCCCTTTGCCATGGAGAAGATGACCAAGACTCTGGAGCAGGTGTGCATCATTGTTAAACAAGTTATTTTCCTACTATGTAGGCGGTTTATTTTTGTCAAGCACCAATGAAGAAGAAAAAGCAAGTCAGTAGTTCCATGTTCATGGTCAATCAGTTTCCAGTGAAGTGCGACAGCTTACTGAAACAACACACCGAGAGGTGAGGTGTCCACGCCTGCCATGCTTGCCCTTTTGACATGCTGACCCATTGCAACCTACGAAGTTGTATGAGCTGGGGCAGACACAACATCAAAACTCAGCTATGGAATTCACAGACTGAAATGACCAAAACGAGTATCAATACTCCATGCTTGTGGACATCTGCAACTGCATGCTGCAGAGCCACCTGAGTGGTTCCTGGGCATTCTGAGCAATGTTGGCCTGTTGCTGGAGAGTGCAAGTTTGTTTGTTGCTAAGTATGTCTACATGGTGAATGCAGATCATCAGAGGTGGCTTCTCACTCATGCTGCGCCACAGATTGCACTGCAAGATTGAGCGTGCTGAGACTGAGACTTATCTCACAGGTATGTTTTGCTTGCAGATGCAATCCTGTTGGCAATATTGCTTCTGGCATGTTATGCCATATAAGACCAACTGCAGAGCTTACTGCTGCAGTGCAGTAAGCACTGCAGCAACAGCACTTGCCCCAAGTCATAGTAATGTACATGCTGTATGTTGAATCCTTTGACTGCTTGGATTTTGATCGCCCATCATCTCGCTGTGCCTTGTCAGTTCACATGTCTGTTTGTGTGCTTCACACAGCGAAAGTTTGCTTCTATGCAATCAAAATAAGCAGAGCACAATGCCAACTTGCTGCACACCAATGTGCCAATGTTCAAGGGCAGGCAGGCAGTGCATCCTCCACGCACTGCTCTAAGCGCACATGTCCACTTTGTTGCTACCTCTCTCTTTTGCACCCACACATGCAAATGCTCCTTCTGGCTGTGCAGACAACAACGCCCATCTGGATGAGCAAGTTGTGCTGAACGAGGTGGTGATTGACAGAGGCGTGTCCCCCTTCCTGTGCAACCTGGAGTGCTTCTGCGATGGCAACTTCGTGACTCATGTACAAGGGGATGGCTTGATAGTGTCCACCCCAACTGGCTCAACTGCCTACAACTTGGCTGCAGGAGGGTCTATGGTCCACCCACAGGTTTGGGTTGCCTGCTGCCCTCACACCTTTCCTTCACTTGGCCTTGTGCAGCAGATGTCATATTTGCCTGCCTGCTGGGCTGACAACCTCTCTTTTCCCTTGGGCTTGTGAAGCAGATGCTATCTCTGCTATCATCTGATTTGATCATACCGTTGGATGTTTGATGAGTGCCTGAGTTGTAATCCTGGTCCTTTGCCTTGGATCTCAGTCAACTCTCTTTCCTGCTTGCTTTCTCTGTGCCTCTGCTTCTCTGCCTGTCTTTGAAGGCCATGACCGCAGTTGCCTCACTTTTGCAGTTGCAGCGTGTGCTGGACTTGTCGAGACTAGGTGCTAGTGATGATGATTATACAGTGCTGCTGCACGTCTCCTGATAGCGCAGCTTCCCTGCAGGTGCCAGGAGTGCTGTTCACGCCCATCAACCCCCACTCCTTGTCATCACGCCCCTTGGTGCTGCCAGAATCCATCCAGATTCGAGTGAAGGTGCCGGCTGACAGTCGCTCTGAGATGTGGTGCTCCTTTGACGGCAAGGATCGGCAGCGATTAGCACCAGGAGATGCGGTGCTGATCTACATGAGCCAGCATCCCATACCCACTGTGTGCAAGCTGGACGCCTCGCATGACTGGTTCCTGAGCATGCACAATGGTTTGCACTGGAACATCAGGAAGCAGCAAGCTGGTGCTGGCAAGTGAACACCGTATTGATCTGTGGTGGGGGGGCTCTGCTCTGTGGATTGTGAAAGGCAAGCTGCCTGTGACTATACGACTGCAACAAACCTGGCATGAGTGGGCAATACAGGAGTACTTGGAGTGAAAAGGCAGGCTGACGTATCAGAAAGGTAGACTTGGTTATTAGATTGGTATGTTTATGTGGCAACAGCAAGTCAAGGTCAGTAGGCTCCGTGCCTGAGCACACAGGCTCAGCATGTTTGCCTGCTGCTTATGCTGGGTCATGGCAGGGCTTCAAGGGGCCATCAGACTCCTTCAGAGCACAGAGTGTCTCAACAGCTGTGCAGCAAGCATGTACTACCACAATAAAAGCAACATCCAGGTGATGTCAGGGACTCTACATTTAGTTTGTTGTGCATCCGATCCAGTGGTGGCAAAGTCAGCCAGCAGGGATTAGTGAGTACGCTTGAAAAGGCCCTCAGATTCGACGGTTTTTCTGGCTGTTACCAAAGCCATGACGATTTATTTATCTGTAGCTTTAGCAGCGTGTATTGTGAAGTTGTTAGGCCTGCCGAGGGATGGTTTGATTTGGTTAAACAGGTGCGCCGCCTGTCATACAGGACAGCCTGAATCTGGCAAGATTACTGCTTTGCAACAGATTGCTCCTGGTCTTTGAAAGCACATCAGTCACCCATTCAGACTGTGGTGAGTGCTGTGATTTAAATTCGGATACAAGTGTTTGCTTTTGCCACATGCCTGCTACAAGGCCTGTTATGTATTATTGCTGCACACAGTAGGCATGCATGCCAGATAGTGCCGAGTCTGCCTGACAGATGCACTGCTTCTTTCATGCTTGCTGCTGCTTTGTTCAATGCAGCTCCCAACTTTCATGCTCCAAGGTATTCAGTGATAGCGCTCTTTAACCGTTTGACAGCACGGCCCCCTCCAAAGTTGCGCGCTAAACATGTAAAGATCACCTGCTCAAATCATGGACTGATAGCGATGGTGAGAATAGGTAGCGTTGTGGCTGCTGAAGGGGGTAAGTGCTGGACGTGTCAGACGTGTCAGTCGTTGGGACTCAGCAAGAAAGTGACATGTCATGTGTGGATACTTTGACCTTGCAAAACACAGTTGAAACACACTGTTCTGCATCTGCAGTCAACAGCAGGCCTGAGTCACGGAGTGCGCAGCCGCACAGCGTGCCGTCCCCTCGGCAGCTATGTGATTCAGCCTGCTTGTGGGTGACTGTTGGAAACAGCGATTCAGACTTGATTGCGCACCTTCCAACGATAGACGCATCACAGCCGAAAACGAACATCCACGGCAATTCTATTGTAGTGCAGTCCGTCAATACAGTATGAAGGCACTCATCCTCGTAGGAGGCTATGGAACCCGGCTGAGACCGCTCACGCTGACTGTCCCTAAACCAATTGTCGACTTTGCTAACAAACCCATGATTATCCACCAGATCGAGGTCGTCAACTTCTTCCAACTCGACAAATAGCTATGGCCTGTTTGATACGATTGTCCAGGCTTAGATGATGTTTGATGTATGCGAGCAGGCTCTGAAGAGGGCCGGATGCGACGAGGTAGTTCTTGCTATCAACTATCAACCAAAGGTATTGTTTTGTACGTCAGGCAACGCCAGAACTGCAGCATATGGCACAACATGCCTGCCCTTGGACCAGTCCCTCGAGTCAGATCACTAGACATCAACAACGCAGTTGCCGATTTTGCACCTCACCTTCTGCTTCACTTTGCATCAGGTCATGATGGACTTTCTGAAAGAGTGGGAGCAGAAGCTGCAGATAAAAATCACCTGCTCTCAGGCAAGCCACACTGCCAGAATAGCCTGACATGCAAGTGCACCTCACACTTTACAGAATAGGATGCTTTGTCGCATTTGCTGCTCACTCTTTCCAGCCTGCCTTGGAACTTCCACTAGCATGCTTGATGCTTTGTTCCGTATCTGCAGGAAACAGAACCCATGGGGACTGCAGGACCTTTGCGGCTAGCTAGCGACATACTTGATGATGGCTCTGGAGATCCATTTTTTGTGCTCAACAGGTGCTGCTTTCACTCAGACAGACTGACTGCACGTCAAATTGGCAAACGCCCTGTGTGATGCTTCTGGTAGCATCTTGTCGTGCTTGTGCATGTACTAGTGCAAAAACAGGTTGCATGATCTCTTGAACAGAAACTGCTGCTCATACATTCTTGTGTCTGGTCAGTCTTTGTCTTCAAATAGCATCTTACAGCAGAGACATATGACGGCGCAGCCAGCATAGCCTATATTCAAACGTGATGTTCATGCATCCAGCAGAAGCCTGTTTTTCTGCTATTCAATCACATGCAACTCAAGCGCTTATTTAGATAGTTGCTTTCTATTGCATTGTCTTCACAACACAGTGTGCAAATGATCAGTTGATCCTAGTTGGTCCTGGCTGGCCTGTACAACCATGTATATTCTTGGATTATCTGATTGCAGCGATGTCATCTGTGACTTTCCATTGAAGGAGATGTTGGCATTCCACAAACAAAAGGGGGCCGAAGGAACAATCTTGGTCACACGGGTAGGCTGTAGGTTCATCACCATCGACGCATACTTGCTCTGCAGTTTTCTGTTGTACCGCATGCCACAGAAGGGCTACACAGCAGCAGCAAGTGAAGCAGCATCTGTTTGATGAGCAAAGTGCCATGGGCGCATTGCCTGTAGGCTTCTGTGTTTTGAGCATGCTCAAGCTGGCATTGCCCTGTGAAGCAGGCCTTGCGTCATCTTGGCAGAGCCTGTGTGCTCACCTCAGCTTGCTCAGACTCAGAGGCAACTCGTTTGTGTCTGTCAACACAGGTTGAGGACCCCAGCAAATATGGAGTGGTTGTCATGGATGACTCAGCTCATGTTGAGCGCTTTGTAGAGAAGCCAAAGGTCAGCAACAAACTGTCAATGCTGACAGCCATCTCCTGAATCTGCATGCAGTTGTTAGTTGCTCAAAACAAGACAAACACTGCATCCTGTGAGGCGGCATTTGCAGCTGATGTCACCCTGTACAGCGTGCTGCACCACTTGTGGCCAGATTTTGGCCAGAAAGAGTCAATCTGTCAAACAGCCAGAAGCCATCAACATGCCCGACCACAATGCTGTATGCAGACCTTTGTTGGCGACAAGATCAATGCCGGCATCTATGTGCTAAACCCAGCAGTCCTTGAACGCATTGAGCTGAGGCCGACCTCCATTGAGAAGGAGACATTTCCTTTGATTGTCCGAGATAAAGGCTTGTATGCGTTTACTCTAGACGGCTATTGGATGGATGTAGGACAACCCAAAGACTACCTCAGAGGTGAGCAATCTGAACACAACCAACCCACAAGGGCAAGTGTTGTGCATCATTGTCTACTGCTGCATGCAGAGCCGCACCTCACCTTACTGTACAGGATGTCTTGACTCGTATTTACATACATGCACTGCAGTATACAACCTGATGCATATGGCACCTGTGACTTTTGGGCATCTTCAGCAGTCATGGATGTTGCTGGGCATGAGCATGCAGAGCCAGCAGTTGCAACTTTTTTAAAGCCTCACCTCCTGGTTGCAAGCAGATTTGCCCATATGCTCCTGAGCAGCTGCGTGATGTGCTATCTTGTCAAACGCCTGTGAACATTTGGTGCTTGGTGTGGAGTTCCCAGTGGGGCTGTCTGTTGGCTCCCCTGATGAATTTTATAGAAGAAAATTTGTTTAACAAAACAAATTATTAGGTTGTTACAGTGGTGGTTGGTTCACTGGTTGGTGGATTGATTTACAGATTGACTGCTCAGTTGATTCATTGCTTGATTGATTGTAGGTTTGGGACTACATCTGGAGTCATTGCAGCGGCGAGACCCACAGTCTCTAGCGCAAGGTCCCACCTTCATAGGCAACAACATTGTTCATCCATCAGCCAAGATTGGGTCAGATTGCCAGATTGGCCCTGATGTGTCAATTGGCTTGGAATGTGTCATTGGTAACGGCGTGCGCATCAGTAACAGCGTGTTGCTACATCGTGTGAAGGTACGCTTCTTCATCTGTGCTTTTCTAGGGGAGAATCAACAGAGGTCAGGAATGCCACAGTTTGGTTTATCTGCAATGACAGCTGCAGCACAAACTTGAAGGCAGCTGCTGTATATTCAGCATGAGTGTCATGAACCTGATGTCGGCTAGCGGTACCAATATTGTATGTCCAGCATGTACAGCTGTTTTGCCAGATGACATGCTGTTTGTCTTGTGTCATAGAGCCTGCAACATTGTGTAGCAGTCTGCCATTGAGATGATGACTTTGCAGGTGGCTAACTACGCTAGAATAGCAGACAGCATTGTAGGATGGGGATCTAGTTTAGGCAAGTGGACGAGAGTGGAGTTCAAGTCTGTTATTGGAGAGGATGTGCATGTCAGACCAGAAGTCTTCCTGAATGGCTCAATTGTCCTGCCTCACAAAGAGATCAAGGAGTCCATCATGGATCCGGGCACAATTATCATGTGAGCAGAAGCTGGCATACATTGTGGGTGTGCAGTACTATGAGCTGAGAGGCAGGCACGGACAAGCTGTCCAACCTCACGATGGGCTTTGCCATAATTCTGTCTCTCAAGCTTGCTAATCAAATGAAACGACCAGACTCACATAACGAATGCATGAAAATCCACTTAAAATCCACTTGCTCATCTGACATTGTTTTGTTGCTTTTGAACCTGGCCTAGTTGCTTTCCTTGACCCCTTCCTGCTGATTGCGCTAATAGGCTTCCTGACATTTTCAGTCTGCTGCACTTGCTTCCTTTTGCAGCATTGTGTTGATTTGACTTCAAGTCATGGGCACTACACACCGCGCTGTTGGATAAGCAGGTCTTTTCATTACGTTGTATTTGCATTGTGTTTGTGTGGTAAGAGGACCAGCTGTAAGCCAAGGCTTCCACAGCCTTTGTGGTTTTGTCTAGCTTTGTGCTGTGTAAGTATGCTCGTTGACAGCCTGTGAATCGAAAATGCAAACACGTACCGTAGTTGCAATGACACACATTATTGTCCGTCCGCACAGCTCAGCACCCATGCGCAGTATTGTCAGTTTGTATCTGAGTTAGCAATGCATCTAGTTCTGGGGAGGTGTTGCCCTGACATATGTCAGTTGCAACTGAGCCAGAAACAACAGAGGTTTTTTCTTCTGGCCATGGCATTACGCATCTTTTTTGTGCACACGCTGACAAGTTGACTGCACAGCACTGCCAATCTATTCAACATGTGTGTACCATGCGCACAATATTCTACTGTACCGGTGCGAATCTGACAAGGCTTCTCCTAGGTAATTTAAGCTTTCGCCGTTTGATATTCTTTCTCTCCTGGTTTCAGCTATCAGGCTGTTCTGTCGGGCGTTCCTGCCGGCCTCTGAGGGGCGCACAACTACGGCACTGCGGAGCAAGCTGTTACTGGCATGCAGCAGCGCTGCTGCGCAAACATTCGTTTGCTTCGAGTCGGAGCGTACTCACCCTCGCACATAAAGCTCCGCCAGCACCGAGCAGCGAGCACGGTCGCCAGCAAAGACGCCTCCTTACACAGTACCCCGTCGATCACTCAGCATCAGAGACAATCGCGCATCCAGCGACAGGAGGCGACAGCCTGGCCTAGTTTGGATTTGCCCCGTTTGCACTCACAGGTGAGCCCACAGACAAGCAGCTTCTGGCACCTACTCAGGTGCATAACATTTACAATCTAGTGTTGCTTGCAGACGCCAGGGGTGCGTGTTAGACAGCATTTGAACCCATTCACCCCGACACTACAGGCAAGAAGGACACCAACCTGCACACAAAGTGTGAGTCAGGCGCTGCAGGCATGATTTTGACCTTCAAACGCTGGCTGCAGGTTCCTATTCCTCCACTCAGCTGGGACAGCATATACAAACATGCAGGCAGACCTTTGGCTATAGACATAGGCTGTGGTGAGCCTTTGGTTCCAAGCTGCCATGTGGTCTGTCCTCCCCTAACCCCATTGGGGGGCACATGCTGCTGCAACATCGCTGACTCAAGAGTGTCAGCATGAGGACAGATGCGTAACGCATGGCTCATGCATGCAGGGCCTGGGCGTTTTCCACTGGCCTTGGCAACCAAGCTCCCAGCGTACAACATCCTTGGCATTGACATAAGAGGGAAGGTGCGCAATAACTCAACACTCTACATTGCATTTCACACATGTATGTTGAACCCACATTGTCTGTCAATTCACTTCCTGATTTGTACAGATTTGTGTTATCTGTGTGAAAACAAATGTAATGCATGTGATTTCTAAAAGCTGCTTAGGCTGCATGTTTTGTGAAAACACACTATGCACAAAGCTACATGCCTCCTTCAAGCAAGTCCTCCAGCACGCATGGCTTTGCTGTGGCTTGCAATTTTTTGAGTCAATTCTTCTGGGCACTGTGATATACGCGCGTTGAAAGTTGACTGCAGGCACATCACATCTTCTGTGGGCTTGAAGTCAATGTTTGTCCCTTGACCACTGCTGTCATGCTCATATAGTATTCAACGATGGTGCTTTGCCCTCATGATGTGCACTTTCCTGATGGCAGAGGATGCAAGACATGTATATACATACACAAGTCAACAAATAAATGATGAGTAAATGCACACATAGTTGACATGTAACAAACGCTGAATTTGATGCAGCTGCTTGACAGAGCTACAGCCTGGGCAAAGCTGGTGGGTTGTGCAGACACAGTACATTTCCATGTAGCCAATGCCACAGTCTCGCTATACAGCATGCTGTCCAGCTACCCAGGGCCAATAGACCTCATCAACATACAGGTGGGCACCAACGCTATGTAATGTCCCAACACGTCAGGCCATCTCTGATTTTTAGTCGACGGCTTCTATCTTGCTGCTTCATGTCAAGGCGCACGTAGGCATCGCCCCCTTTCTCAATGGCTGCTGTGAGGCATCGTGAATAGTTTGTTGCTGCACATCATGTGTCCACATCTGGTCTGTGCCTGCAAACATGTGGCAACAACTATGGGCATACTCTGTGCTGCAGACGTGCTTGCAGTAAGGCAACAGATCATAGCACACCAGTAGATTGGTATGAACACTGCACACCAGGCTTGGACATGCAGGCATGTGCATACCAAGGCTGTGATTTGGCCTGCTCAACAAATATGCAATGATCACAGAGCAGGCAAAAGCAACAGATTTTGCGAGATCAGTTCACATGCATTTGCAAGCCGTTGCTTAGAGACATCATCTTGTGCAGTTCCCAGATCCACATTGGAAGATGCGCAACAGGAAGAAGCGCATCGTACAACCGCAGCTAGTGGAAGGTGTCGCGAAGCTGTTGGCTGCTGGTGGGCGAGTGTTTTTGCAGTCTGATGTGCAGGAGGTGAGACCTGAGTAATGCTTTACATGGCATCAAACACAGACTCGCTTGTTGTTGCAAGGACCAATCCTGCCGGTCTGGAAAGGCAAAAAATGAAAGAAAAGGTGCAAATGTGTCACACTGCGGCGTGTCAGATGGCGCAGATCAGCCTATGCTTTCCCTGTCGTGTGTCTCAAAAGGTGATAGTCTTGTGTGGTCATGCTGACACTATATCTGTCATTTGCAGGTAGCTGTGTCCATGCGAGATGACTTTCAATACTATGGCAAAGGTGCATTTAGCATTGCTCCAGAGCACTCTCAGCAAGATGCAGTTTTCTACACAGACCAAATGACTGTGGCACCGCTGTCGCGTGACAGCCTAGACAGGCAGGCGTGGAAGCCAACATGGCAGGCAAGCGGCTGGCTGCTACACAACCCCTTGGTAAGAACCTTATACCTACTGGAAGAGTGAATTTGAAGCTTGAGTTTTCAACACAAGGTTTCTCAAAATGAATCAAGAAAGAATTGCAAAAGTTCCAGAGAAACCAGAAAGAAGTAAGGCAGAGTTAAGAATGGGGTAAAGGAACGGGATTATGAAATGTGTGAATGTGCACAAAATGTGGCCAGGCAGCGCTGCATACAACTCTTGAAGTTTCTGTATGTTGTAGTGCTGAAACAAGTTGAATGTCCTGTGACTGCTTGACATGCCAGACAAGATTGATTGCTTCAGACATTCTCATGTACATGACAGTAAGTGTCACGACTTGACTTTGCATGTCGCAGGGAGTACCAACAGAGAGAGAGGTGCACACCATTGACAATGCGTCTCCAGTGTATCGTGTCCTGTTGACAGCTACCCGGTGATATTTGCTGGAGCAATGTGACAAACAAAGCGACTATGGGAAAGTGACCCAGCTTGGGCAGAACCTTTTCTCGGGAATGAATCCAACGAAAACTTCCAGCTTTGCTCCAGCCCATCTTTGGCTTTCAGCTGTCCACTTGCCTGTTGTGGTCTGATCATTTTTGTCAACCAGGTGTGGCTGTGTCATGCATGGATACGGCACCCTATCGTGGCGCAGTACCAATATTCATGATAATGTTATGAAGAAAATGCGATGCACATCAGCATGGCGCTGTTTACGACTTGACCCGACAGTCATTCAGCAAACGCTTTCCAGGGAATTGTGCAATCATATGCCATCATGATAGGCATGAGCACTCGCAGCTGATAGGCTCCTTGATGTACTCAAGGCTTCTGAATGTACTCAGCATACTGTGGTGCTCACTCCTGGGTCATAATATGTCACCTGTCTTTTGCATGCAGTCATTAACGTGATATGCAGCCAGCTTACCTGCAGGTAGCGATGCTCAGACATATACACATGTGCAACTCATTGTATATGCGCATTATAAGAGCAGTGTATCGTATATTTGTGCACAGCAATGGAACACATCGCACTGTAACAACTGAAAATGCAGCAGCATAGCCTGTATTCCTGAAGTGGAGTCCTGCTGTATACATGCATCATGTTGAAAGTGCCACCATAGCGCGTCTACTGTGATGCTCACCAGTAAAGCTCCCAATTTCTCCCAAGCTCCCAATGTGTCAGGAGCTGAACAGGCTTGATCCAGAAACAGCAGAAAACACAGGCAGAATTGAATTGCACATCAAGAACAGATTGCAAAGAGAGGTACAACTGTCAGGGGACATAACAGCTATTATGATTGAACATCTTGAAAATACAAAGATAAATTGTCGCACATACAGGCTCAATATGTACAAACAGCAGCTACCTCGTCATCCATGCAACTATCAGATACGTCAGCTTATGCCTGCTTCTTAAGCCTAGACTTGATAGATGCTCTTTTTGTTCTTTTCACTTCTGTCTCTGTGCGTCGAAAAGGAGACTGTTCCCAGGTGCGCCCACTTGCATCCTTCCAGAAGGCTTTTTTCTGAGACCCTGGCAGGACCTGCTCAGGCCCATCACCATTCTTGGCAGAGTCATACTCTGCAGCTAGCGCAGGGTACAAGGACTGCAGTGAATTGCAAACACAAGCCTTTTTGCTTGCACAATAAGGGCAACCTGAACTAAGGCTAATACGGTTCTTTGGAGCTGCCACAAACAAGTGTGATTGACCTTTGGGGCATTTAGAACAGATCCAATGCACCATCTTGTTGCTTCCTGCCGTGATCT
>JAABUK010002051.1_pt1 | contig 36957 bp, 51 predicted proteins | sample 5559141 | NCBI WGS metagenome assembly JAABUK01 (sample SAMN10711869, study PRJNA513367) | rock metagenome | isolation source: Antarctica rocks | place: Antarctica: Victoria Land, Pudding Butte nord | collected 2016-01-03
AGCTGACCTTTGTAGCTGAAGACTGGCAGATACCATGGTACCACTTGTCTCTTAAACACTGCTCAGCATTGACCACTGAAAAAGGCCCCTCTGCTAACACACCTTCAAACCTATGCTGGCTCAGCCACAGGGACAGGTTTTGCCACCAAAGAGTGTTCACAGATGAGGCATGAGTAAAAGCCTTCTTAACCAGCCTGTCAGAGGGTAACTCGCTGATCCTGCTAACATGCTTCAGTAACATTTTTTGCCAATATAATTGCAATGGGACTCTTCCTAATTCACTAATTCACATAAAACGACCAGCTATATATAAGTACCTTGCTGACTACTGACTCTGATTCATTTTCAGATAAGATCAAGATTATGCTGTAATTGATCCATTACATGATCTGCACGTGGTCTACAAAGTTGCTGTGATGGCATACTTGGCATCTGGCACAAAAGAGGTAGGCTCTGGGTCATCACCAAAGCCAGCTGCTTTTGCCCCCTTGTGAGCTGCTTCCCGCAGCTGCTGCTGTCGCCTGTCACCCCCATAGATTCCGCTGTTGTTCATGATGACCACCACAATCGGCAGCTGGTACCTGCACCACAATACCTGCTTGCTCCACGAAAAGAGACAACACTGCTGATGCGCACACCATTGGCTTAAGACAATCATGAAGCAGCATTCCAAACATCCTGTGGTTGGACTGCATGGTGGGTCCCATCAAACACGCAACACAAACCTGCATACCCTCAACTGGCTCACTGCATCGGTTCCAGCAAACCTACAACCCTGACCCCTAAACCCTTCCCCTGAACAACAACATGTCCAATAATCCTAGACTCTATCCCATTGCTCATACTAATGCGTCACAGCAAATCAGGGTGCTACATTTGCTCTGCCAAATGCATGCATGAAGCAATGAAGGTATGCAAAGAATAGGCAGAGGCAGTCATGGCATCTGGTCTTGCCTTGACATGGTTTCAACCTCCATGCCTGAGAAGCCAAAGGCGCTGTCTCCCTCCACAGCCACCACCAGACGATCTGTGCAGGTGGCTGCAGCAATGGCATACCCCAGCCCTACCCCCATGGTACCCCAGGTGCCTGCGTCCAGCCTCAGCCTACCCTCCACCGCTGGCTCCAATATCAGTCTGAGTGTTGCAATCACCCAGCAATTGTGTAAATAGGACAAGGGAGTTTAAAGTGTAAGCGTCCAGCACAGGGGAAAATTGATCTCAAATGTGCGCTTGCAGTCATTCAGGCATGGTGTCGACTTGTGAGCTACATACATCAGACTACACACAAGATTCAGAAAACAGGTATTGGCCCCCCCAGAGACTTCTCTAGCTTTGCCTTAGCACTTGCCACCTACTCACAGTCACAGTCACAGTCACGGTCATGGTACTGAAGTTGTGTGGGCCGGCAACAGAGAATATGAGGAAAGAGTTGCAAGGCTTCTTTGTGATCTGGGTACCATACAGCATTGAAAGTCATGGTCTGGTGCAGATATTTGACAACACTGGTAGGTCCTGTGCCTTGTCCGGTCCTTGGCTTTTGTCATTGCCATGCTTTGATGGCTAAACAAGCACATTGGGTGAGCATCACCAACGCTTGTGGTCAGTGCAAAGATGCAGCAAGCTGTCAAAAGCAACAAGGGGCTTCCCCTTGGTGTACACCATGTCCCGTGGTATGTTGTTTGGTGACAATGTTGTGTTGTTGTTGCCTGTCGATGTATTATTACATCCAATCATTGTATTCTCTAGCATGTGGAGTCTGTGCCTTCATGAGCTGGCTTCCACAGCTTCAATTCAGCATGTTACAAGCATGTTACATACAATGTTTGAATCAGGCAATTTCTTGGTGCCACAGGCAAAAATGCCAAAACTAAGGTAGATCTACGAGCTATTATACATGAAGAGACCGAAGAGACCGAAGAGACCTACATCCCGCATGAGGTGAAAGCGCCATGGGCAGAGAAGCACGAGGGTCAGCATGCTGCGCACTTTACTGACTTGTTGGGGGACATGCAAACCAGAGACAGGGTTGCCAGGCCTGCTGCTCAGATACTGTCTTACATGGTAAGTCATTGAACAGATTTACAACTGCCATCCTGCACAGCAGATGTTTAATTGCAGTGTTACAACATTGCTTGTCAATGATGAATATGGTCTAAGGCAGCAGTGTGCTGGTGCCTCTGCTACATTTGTTTTGTCCTGCTGCAGGTCGAGGAGTGGTCAATGTATGCATGTTTATCTAGCAAGCTCAACCATACCTTTATCAGGAGGTCGTCAGACCCAAAAAGCCGACACCTGGACTTCACACAGGTTTTCAACTCTGAGATTCAAGTCCAGCCTTCTGTGCGGCTCATGTATTTGTACCTACTAGATTTAGCTGGGAGTGCTGCCAGATTGGACCCGCAAGACCGACCTGCTACAGCTGACAAAGAGAAATGAGTGCTGCCCATGAGAAAACGTCCTCATGGGGCAATTAGTGGGCATCTTGCGTCTGATGATGACCATGATGCAGACGAATCAGACAACACAACAGGTAGTGCAACAGATGGGCCAGCACATCACACCCGCAGCCAGGCAAGCGCAGCGGTCCCCACGGCCAGGCAGGCTGTTTTCAGCATCGGCACCATGCAGCCATTGCAGAAGCAGGAACAGATGGCAGGGCCTGCAAAGCTACTATGCCAAATGCCTCAAGTGTCGCGTAGCAGTCTCCACCTGGCAGATGCAATCTCCTTCAGACATGCCTGCGTGGTATGGCACCTATCCTCTCAGGCCATTGCGCAGTCTGCACGCAATCTCTACGCTGTCTTGCATTGTGTGCCCACTACTTTATTGCTTGTCTGATCAGCACAGCGAGACCAGCATGTTGCTGTGGAATGTACATGTGTCCAATGCTGTTGGCAGAATGTGTTGTCTGCGTGAAGCTCATCTCCACCCACGTGCACTTCCTGTGCATGCAGGTGCGACATGGTACATGGCAGGGCATTCCTGCTGTGTACAAGGTGTGGGACCTTGGGGACTCTCTGGAGCCATTACAAGACATGCAAGATGAGCTTGATGCATACCGTACTCTCCGTCCGCTTCAGGTAAGTGTATCAGCAAGCGTCTCACCACTTGGCCAATGCAGGTGCAATCTGCCCTCGTCTTTCACATCTCACTGTTCCTGCACTGACTGTCAGCGCAGTGTAATGTCAGCGTGCCAAGCTGCAACTTGAGTCAGCATATTAGCTAGACTGCATAAATAGGTGCAAGAGCAAAGCTGTCACACTCACTGTTGTGCAGGGCGTCCATATCCCCAGACTCTTGGGCCATGGCCAGATCCATGCTGGCTTGCATGCATTCACTGCAATGTCAGCCGGTGGCAGCCCCTTGAGCCCTGACATGCTGAGGCGCTGCCCTGCATTGGCAGAGCATGCTGTGTGTGCCCTGAAAGCGATGCATCAGCATAACATGGTACATGGTGACATCGCTCTGCAGAATTTTGTGATGTCAGACACAGCGCAGTCAGTGTGGCTAGTGGACCTTGTCAATGCTGGTCTGGGAACAGCATCAGAAACATGCAAAGAGAAACAGGTTTTGAGGCGCTTGCTGCAGTGCATGAGCTTGTGATTGAGCATTCATTACAACTGACACCTGCAATAGTGTCTAGGAGACTGTAGGAGTCACATGTAAGTACATATACCGTGAGGTTGGCATGTGATTGATCACCAACATTAATGGATATTGCACACCTGCATTTGCACGGCTCAAGCTCATATGAAAATCACTCTTTACTTATCTTTACTAAGTTTTCTTGCTTTGCTTGCGTGTATGACAATACCTCAACCAGATCAGTTTCACCCTCTTGCACTTATGAAGTTGGTTCTGCTGCATGTACGGTCTATAGTGGCTTTTCAGATACAAGCAGCTTAAGCATAAGACCCTGTTATTGGTGGCTACACACAGGACTTTTGAGCAAAAGTTTCTGTCTGGAGACCCTATTATTAAGATTCCCTGCTTTGAAAGTCAGGGCAAATATTATAATAGACCTTACTGCCATTTAATGTGTCGGCGGACAACGCTCAAAAGCATGCGTGGAAGAGTCATTCAATTTTAAATATCTGTCACAGAAAAACTAGACAAAACACAGGCAGAAATGCCTCTGCGCTCTGCATGAAAGCATGACGAATACCTGTATGCATCTGGGTCGTCTCTGTGACAGAGCGTTGCAGACTCTGTAAACGGTCTGTTACAGACCATTAAGGCTGACATTTCCTTGCATTCACTGTATGTGAGCCTTCCCTCGGCTCGCCGGGCCCTTCTGGTTCCTTCAGAAGTGGCAGAAGAACAGGCAGGAGGTGGACTGGAGGGGAGGCATATATGCTTGACTTTCTGTACAAACAACCGCTGCGAGTATGGGTTTCTTCTAGAGTTCACTGGTGCAACGGTTCCCAGTTCTGCACAAACCCTTACATTTCTCTACAAAACCCTCACAGCTGCAAATACCTTTGTGTAGAACTTGAGAACTAGAGAACCTGATTTAAATTTTCAAACAATTTTCAAATATAGTAGTTAGTGTAGTATGTGAAGTGGTGAGTACAGAGTCTGGTTCTGTGAGTGTGACTCAGGCAAAATTGAGTCTCATCCCTTTACCTCTTCTGCCTCTGTGAAATGATAGGGTTTGTGAGAACTGGAAAACATGAATATCTGAAACCTACAGGGTTTACAGAAGGTTCCACAGCAGCTGCAGACCACGTGCAGATCACGTAATGGATCAATTATAGCATAATCTTGATCTTATCTGAAAATGAATCAGAGTCAGTAGTCAGCAAGGTACTTATATATACTTGAGCACGTCCTCACGGAGTGACCGATCTTTTCTCAATGCACCCTAAATAGATGCTTGTCTAAACAGGTCTGCCTGCATAGCACAGCTGGTCGAATAAAGGAACACTGTGCGCCGCCATAATTTTAGTGTCGTAACCAGTGTGATGTTTTGCGCACACAACAAATCAGACTGCTTGCTCCCAAAAAAAATAGGGTCACGCCAACTTCTGCCTTTTAAAAACAAAACTGCGAGCTTCAAGGAGGAACTACTGTGTCTTCTTTGTCTAATGAAGAGCAGCCAACTGTTCAACCCAACAAAAAAACCACAACACCGCGTACAACTTCAGAGCACCACGCAAAATGGGTGCTGCATGCAGCGATAAAACGTGTTGCATGATAACCATGTATGACTCATCAGTTGCTGCAGCTACATGACGCGGTAGCATTTTGCAGCAAGAAGAGCAGCATCTGCATTGCCACTTGCACTCTGCTGCAAATGCAAGGCGCATGACATACATTTACAGTGCTAGTCCATGATCACTCCTGGTCTGTGAAAGCAATGCGCTGCCAGATTGAGATGCAATCACATACCAGGACAGCAATCACACCAAGGTAACACCATTTGCTGGATCTGGTCCGACTCCATTTACTGCACTTCCATTTGTCACGGGTGCTTTTGTCATTTCCACACCAGAGCTGGTGTTCCCAGCTGGAGCTGGCATTTGCACTGAAGAATGTATATTGTCTGGTCCCTTGTTGACTTTGCCCCTCTTGGTTTTGATGTAAGGATACAGCCCTCCTGCGTGTTCTGTCCATTTGTCTCCAGTATGTGACGCAACAATGTCTGTTGTCTGAGCCACTGCAGAGTTTGTGCCTCTTGCCTTGCGTTGCGCTGCCATTTGCATTGTGACGCTCTGCAGCTTGTGACCCTGCCAAAAAAGAGAGCAAGAGAACGTCAGACAGAACAACAATGTGTGCTTCTGGTGTCTTATGCCTGCTGTGAATGCTTCCACAGCAAAGTACTGTCACATGTGCCTACATATTCAACCAACCCACACCTGATGCATGCAAGCAGTACTCAGAACATAGGTGTGACCCTCCACTTTGACATGACCACTGCCCACATACCATGAAGATGTCAACGAGATCCTTGAAGGCCATCAGCAGCAGGAATGCTGCCAGTGCTGCACCATAAGCCACATAGTAGCCCCACCCAACAGCCGCTATGTAGATGCCAGTGAACATGGCTGCAACGGCAAACAGGAAGGCTAGTCTGCCAAGCCAGTGATGACCTAGGTCCCATATCCCTCGCCACCTGTGTGCTTTCAAAGGACGCCATATCAAGGAGGAGATAGCCTGCGTTCAGCACAACCCAATGTACCCATTCAGTCAGTTATGGCAAACAGTTGCTTTATATGGTGTTATCAGAAGGCACAGAAGGCAAGGTGGTAGTGAGTGAAAGGACCTGCATATCAAGTCAAATGATAGTGTCCACCTGGACACAGCTTCATGAAGAAGATGCATCTGCTCTGTCAACAGCGTTTGACTAACAAGTAGCTGGTCTGCAGGATGCACAGCAGTCATGAGGCAACCACTGTGCACTGAAAGTCATAATCCAGAGTGCTGACGCTCTTGAGAAAGGTGACCTGCTATATATAACCCCAGTTGAGTCCCATAATGTAATTTGATGGATGTCTCAGAAGCTGACCTGCAAAGCTGCAGCCACAACAGCTAGGATGCCCAGTGCTTTATGGGCTGACTGTCCACTGGTCTTGTAGACATCACTAGTCAAGTTTCCGCCTGAGGCGGCCCCAACGATTGCAAGGACCAGGCCCACAAGCGACAGTGCTCGGTGCAAGTGAAACCACCATGTGTTGAGTTCCCTCCTGCATATTCCACTGACAAGTTTCTAAAAAGGTTTACAGTTTGTATGTAACATGGTGCAAGCAAACAAAAAGCACAGTGCTGTTCAGCAACAAGCACATGTTTTTCTGATGGCCTGGAAATACAATACAAGCTGTATTGGATCAGTGTTTTACCTCAAAGAATGTGCGAGCAAAATCACCAAAGGAAAGACAATAGCCCATGTCACTGCATTGATCCAGGCATGTCCCTGCAACACACTGACAAGCCAAGTGTGTATTCTAGCTAGCAAATTAGAAGACACCTGTCACGTGGACGGTTCAAGCAAGCTTTACCGCCCAAAATTGCATAATGCATTTATAATCCCATATCAGGCAACACTGGGATGTAACATCGCAGTCGTCTAAATGCCAGCCGGCAGCCAATAAGTTCGACGCGCAGCGGCACGCTTGAGCACTGATTGACCTGCCAAAACCTCACATTCCCTATTGCGACTAGTTCGAGGCAGTTGCAGCAAGGTTCAGAGACCAAAGATGCTGTTTGCGATGTGGCATCTGCCCTTTGATAACTGCTGAATATGCTGCTTCAGAGCTGCAACACCTGCTGAGCCTTCTGCCGAGTTCACCTTACGTCTTTCAAATGTGTTAATTTCCTGGCAGCAGCAACTCGTGGCCGTTGCCGTCCTTGACACAAGTAAGATCTTGCAGTCTTGCCGTAACGCTCTTGCCTCGGCGGTCTGCAATCGGTCTATGCATGCACTTTTCAATGCATCACAGAGCTCTGTAGGAGCTTGTGATAGGATGTTTTTCCAATGCTCTTTTGCAGGAGCATGGCAGAGCAGCTGCCTGTGCAGAAGCCCAAAGACTTTGCGCTGTCGGCAAAAAAGATCCTTCAGAAAGCTGCTGAGCTCATCCAGCGAACGGGCGGTCATGCATTGGCTATGTATGTGGACAATCAGCACAGCTGCAGCCTCTACGCTTCCAAAGAGCTGGCAGCTTTGGCCACAGATACCACTGCAACAAACTTTTTCTGCCAGGAGCTTGTTCAGAAGCCACATGAAAGGCTGAGACCTCATGAGTTTCTGCTCTCCAGATTCACTCCAGCCACCCTCAAGGAGCAGCAGCTGCAATTCATGTCAGACAGTAAAAGCAGACAGAAAACCTGGAGAGAGCGAGCAGGCAACCTGCAGGCACTAGCTAAGCTTACAGCGCAGACTCATCCAGACAATGCATTCCTGCTGTTCTTGGAAGGTGGGAAAGATGCTGAGACCGTACAGGAGGCTACAGCCAAACTGAAAGGTATCTTTGAGGACCCTGCATGGGTTCACCATGTGCTGCAGTGCATTCAGACAGCAAACACGTCAGCCATCAATGGCAACAGCGCTAGTGTTGCAAAAGCGCTGCTTGCCAGGCCAGCCGCTCGTCGCAAGAGAAGACCTGCAACCCAGGATGCAGACACAGATGAGATGTCAGCGCAGCCTCATCAGCGACGCCAGCGCGGGTTGTCCCTGTCAGATCACAACTTTCAGCGCAGCATTAGTTTTCGAGTTTTCGGACTTGCTGTGGGCAATTGCCGGTGCAGCAACAGGTAAGCGCAGCAACCAAGCGCAACATGCGCAAATTTTGTGTCATTTCCTGAGTGTGGTTGCATGTCTTCTGTCATGTTGTATGTCAGTCTGAGCAGCTCCAGTGATACGTGAAGGGAAGCTTTCAAAGCTAAAACTCACCATGACTTCAGGAACTGACAGTATGATAGTTTGCTGGTGTGCATGTAATTATATACAGTACAGTGATGCTAGTTTGCTAGTGTGCAGATAAGTAGTACAGTACAGTGTGCCATGCAAAGACAGAGATAGAGATTGTTCAACATGGTTACCACATGCTGTCTGGAGGTCTTGCACACATCAAAGTTGGCGTTCTGGTCACCATGCTAGCTAGCATATAGATGGACAATCTGCTTCAAGGTCTGTAAGTTATGCTTACACTGACAAACGCAGGGTACACATATTTGCAGCACGCACCGTGTTCCTGAGTCTAAGCCCCTCATAGTCTCTATTGCTGTTGACACCAACATCAAGTTTTGTTGGACACTGTTAACTGCTTCCTGTCACCGCTGTGGTTGTTTGCTGAGATGCTCACCCGCAAAAGGCACTGCACATCACTTCAATCTGCTGTTGCATCCCTTGGCTGGTGTTTACAGTACCAGAGCACCCAGCATGTGAACTGACATAGAGCAGTCCAGGCCTGCTGAAATCTGCTGGTAATGTTGCATAAATGCACAAGGTGAATTTTGTGCAAGCAGTAACTGTTCTCCTCAACATCAGTTGACTTTCCAGAGTGTCAGTGTCAGGATTAGCATCGCATAAGCTGCACCACAGCTGGTTCACTATCCTGGACAACGACATGACCTAGATGTGATTGGAAACACACATGGGCTCGAACCACTTTGACTAAACTGTGCTTTGATCTTGTAACCATGACTTGGACTGCCCATCATCATCAAGCAGCACAATCATCGAACCAATTTTGCTGCTTTTGGCCCACAGACAGCTGGCGACGCATATCTGGTATGACCTGCATTTATGCCAGGCACATCACTTGTCAATGCAGACAATTGACCGTCACAATAATACAGGTTTAGTCAGAAACCATGCAGGTATGGCATGTGCATTGCTTGGCCCCACAGCACAGGCATGCTTACAGCATCACTTACTCAAGCTCAGGGCACTGGCAATGTCAGCTGCTGAGAATCATCTGCCCATCTGTCTTTTACTTACCTTGTCCTTCAGGATTGTCCGCTGTTGCTGCCATGACAGTCCTTCATTCTGTAGGACGCTGTCAATTTGCAGCTGCATGCACAGTAAAAAGAAAATCAGGTCAGCAGACTGAGCAAGCCTCAACCAGGATTGTCACACACTGTTTCAGGTACTTGTGCACAGGTCTAACACACTTTCATACAGGCTGCTGCAAGCCAGTGACGCTGCAAGATATGCTTGAATGGCCTTGGCCAGGCATGTGCAGAAAGGCCATATCTCTTGGTGGCCTAATACGCAACAGGCTTACTCTCGATGAGCTTGAAACTGACTTTTGCACCAAGCTCTGCTGCACCATCTGCTTCACTTCAAGCAGGTCTGCTTGCATTGCAGCTGTTTTCTCCGCATACATCTCAAGCATCTGTGCTTGCATTGCAGCTGAGTTCTCTGCATGCGTCTCAAGCCTGAATGCCATGAGACTTTCTGACACTGTCCAAGTGACACACAACAAACATTCTTGCGAGCAAAATTGTCAAAAGTACATGCTGTGCTCGGCTGCGACGCTTCAACGATAGATAACAGAAGTAGCATCATGCTCCAGAATGCTTTCACATTGACTCAGGCTGCGGAGAAGCATAACGCATGATCCAATGCCCTTGCACCTGGTCAAGCCAGCCTGAATGACTCCATACTGCTGCTCAAGCGTCTTTGTACACTCAGAAACTTCCTTGTTCAACTTAGCAGTACGCCGATGCATGTCCGTAGTCAGCGCAAAGTTGGCCACCTGCAACACGTGCAAAAATAGTCAGCTTTTGGTGTCTTCCACGCAAGCAATGTAATCTGCATGGCACTTTGCATGCCCCAACCTGTAAGACCATTCATACTGTGCACAGCCACTGACAGCTGCAGCCCACTGTAAAGCATGTCAAAGCAGTGAACATGTGTTGCACAGTGTGTCGCCGACAAGTTTGGGTGCATGCCGAACCTGCATCTGCTTCACAAAATCGCTCAGTCGCTTCTGTAGTGCATTGGCATTGAGCTTGCGGTCATTGCTTGTCACCAAGCGCCTCCAAGACCACTTGGATGGCTGATTTTCCAAGAAGTCTGCACACTCTTTCATTGTGGACCTGCATCCAACACAAGCATTAGTGTACAAGGTTGGAGCCCTTCTTCTCCACATGAGATTATTGCTGTGTTGTGCAAGTACAAGCATCCATGATAGACATGTATTGCACAAGCGTTGGCAATAACAGTTGGCAAGCATGTGTTGCACAAGTGTTGGCAACCAGACACACCATGTGATACACATGTATTGCACTAGTGTTGGCAACAAGTGTTGACAAGCATGCGTGACAAGCATGCGTCATTTGTTGGTACTCGTACAAACAAATTGAGATGCAACGACAGCTTTGCGCACAGCAACACACAATAGCTGCATGCAATGTACTCATGTTAGCACTGATGCATTAATGTTGCAAGACTGACAGGCCCAGGACGTGTGTGTAAACGCCCACCATAGAGGCTCCAAAAGAGCTTCCATTTTTGTGCTGAAGCTTTTGTCCCCGACAGCCTCAGGCAGCGCGTCATCCAGCCAAGTGACCATTGCATGTACCATGGAATGAATGCGTATACTTAGAGCCTACATGGAAGGTACACAGTAGCATAGAAAGATGGGATCCAGCTGACAAGGATGCATGTCAGATTGCAGCATGTACCCGATGCCATGTCACTAGGAAGTGATGTAGGTCAGCTAGGCAGAGTGAGATTGGTGGAAGAGCATAATATGGGTTGCAGTGATAGAGAGAGTTGCACGAACACTGTGTGCTGCCAAGCAATTTTGCAAGGTACTTTTGGATCTTGCTGCAAGTCTTACATCTGCAATCTGGTTCTTCTGGACAATGTTGTCCAATTCTTTCAAGGCCACCCACAACATACAGGCCGGGCACTACTGGGCTGGCAGCATGACACAATGCTGATGCTACATTGCTGAAGTGATGAAACACATCACAAAGCACTCCTGATGATGTTGTCAAACTGTGCTCCCTGCATGAACAAATCCATCACCTCAGCATCGCTTGAGCATGCATGGGCGCAAAGTTTCCCATGAGTGATGCATTGACTCACACACAGGCAGAGCATGCAAACAAGATAACAAAGATTTTCAAGCAATTGAGAATGTCGTTATTATGTCAATTCCGTCCATGAGCTTACGCAGCCATTCTTGCAGCAGATGTTGCCAAGCTTTCGAAGCTGGCTTCAGCTGCAGTCCATGTCCTCCATTGTCCGCTGACTGCTTCTGCGGCCGACTGCCACATAGCAGGGCAAGCTGCCTCACCCTTCAGATCACCGTTTGGGCTTCTGACAGTCCCAGGACTTCTGGGCATTGTTCCAGGACTGTTTGGCACAGCCCCAGGGCTTCCAGGCATCAAGCTAGTGCCGCTGGGCACATGGCTTGATGCATCAAACTTGCTGGCTTTCTGGCCAGACGCGAATGATACTTGATCTGATTGTGTCTTGACACTGGAGTCACCAAACTTCAATCCTGAACCATCTGCATGGAAAGACAACGAAAACGCAGACGGTTTTGTTTGCGCAACTGTTGCGACACCATCCGTATGTGTAATCGTGACTGGAGCAAGCTTCAGGAGAGGATTTGGCCGCTGCATTGAAGCTGCAGGGCTGACAACAGCTGATGCTGGGCCACAGGGAGCTGCTGATACAGGGCTTGGTGGTGCTGACACCCCTTGAGCTGTCTGCAGCCTGCTAGTGATCAGTGGATCCATCCTAGCGCATGTGGCTGTGCTATAAGCTGCAGGAATTTGTGCTTGATAGCTAGCATGACCGTCAGGTGCTGTTGCTGGCATCCATGTAGCAAAAAGTGACTCCCCCGGGCTCGCTTGCACTGCTGGGCGAACAACAGTCAAGTCTGCAACAGCGCCAGCTGGTGGGTTGTGCACATCCGCTTTGCTTGGCCGCTGCATTTGTGCAACTGATGAACCGGCCACTGCAGGACTGGGTTGGCCTGGGAGCGCTGACTTTGCAAGCAATGTTGCTGGCTCCTGCTGCTGTCTTGTGGCTGCTGACTGTCCAACTTTGACCTGCAGGGGTGTCAAGACTCATTCTAGGGTCTAAAAAGGCTTGACTAGCAGCGTCAGTCAACAGACTGGCTGCACTTCTGTCACCATGGCTGTATGATGACATGTCGGAAAGAGTCACAAATTGGCAGCATCTTCGTGGAAATTAGACAGCATTGAGTAGCCCTGGCAAGGCATGTGTGCGCATTTATATGCTTATGTCTTGAGAACTTGCCAATGCAAACATGTTCATGCACAGGCTGATCATGATTAGAGGAATGATGTTACACAGACAAGCTTGAATAGTACCTTCTGACTTTCAGACCAAGCCTGCAAGGCTGTCACGCACGCTGGCTGATTGCCCTTCATGGCCCATTCTAGTGCTGTGCAGCCCTGCATGTCATTTCCCAACTACAAGCATGTCATTTCCAGACTATAAGCATGTCATTTCCACACTATACGCATGTCATTTCCAGACTATAAGCATGCACTGAGAGCGCTGCATGCAGAGCACATCAGGCTTGCATGAGCTGTAGGCCCTGAAGCAAAGCACATGTTTCAAAACCCACGGCAGAGATAGAGGGTGTATTATGCCGTGCATGCATGCAGCATTGCATGCACGCTGCACACTCAGTACAAATTGTGCAGTGGAATGTTGTTCTGAGAATGCAGTCATGTGATACAGCTGCACAACAGGTAAACCACTTGTTTAAATAGGGTTCAAAATAAACACAGCAGGTTCTGATAGCACAGTTGCCAGACTACCCGTTTTGCCTCAAGCCTGACCTGTATGCACTTCAACTTTGGGTCTGCTCCACATTGCAGCAGGAAGGTGACCATCTTGTCCTGTCCGTCCTTAGCAGCAAGGTGCAGTGCTGACATACCCTGACAGATCAGAACAGAGCAAAGCTTAACTCACATATTTGAGGCTAGCTTCAGCCTGGATCTGCCATGTGGCACACCACCAAGAGGCAAACATGCGCACATCATATCAGGCCCAAGTCACGAAGGCACATTACACAAGCGTTTTGTCTGGGCCATACAAATACCTGATTGTTCTGCATACCAAGTGGCGTGCTTTGAGTCAGCAAGTACTCAGCCACTGTAATCTTGCCTCCTTTGGCCGCCAAGTGCAGCGCAGTCATGCCCTGCAAGCACACATGCTTTTGCTTGATAGCGGGACAATGTAGCAGTGCAGCCTGCATCATGTCTGACAGGGGAAACACACCATTGCACTACATCTTGTTGCGTGAGGCTGTTAAGTGAGAAATGAGATACATGTGTGTTGAGACACTCAAACGCAGCAGAAACCTTGCATGCATAGCTACACAGCGCAAGCACTTGTCGTGCACCATGCACCTTGTTACTTGAGAGATAATCTCACACCAAAAAAGACATGGCGTGCTGTGTAGCTATGCATGCAAGATTGGACTTCTTGCTTGGTGGGAAGTTTCAGCAAGATGATGAGCTTTGTGTACCTCGCTGAGCCATGCTTTGAGGCCAGTGCAGCAGCAGACAATGTGGTTGCAGACAGCGTGGCTGCAGACAGCGTTGTTGCTTTCAATGTGGTTGCAAACAGTGTGATAGTAGACAGCGTGGGTGCAGACAGAGCAACCAAGCTACAGCAGGCTGCATTGAGATGCAAGGCATGCCGTGTGGCATACCATGTGTCATACCATGTGTCATACCATGTGTCATACTATGTGGCATACCATGTGGCATGCCATGTGGCATACCTCCTGTGTCTGTGCAGTGGCATCAGCGCCGTATGCCACCAGCAGCTGGACAACCTTCAAATGTCCTCCAATTGCAGCCAAATGCAATGCCGTGAAACCCTGCACGCACTTCAGCTTACATGCCACGCCATGCATCATGTAGGCAAGCATCAATGTCGCTGTCATGGTCGTGTGTATCTGCTGAGTCAAATCAGATGCCTTGCACTGCCAAAGGTCACTTGCATACAATACTGCAATTTTGGAAACATGCCAGCGCTAGTGCACAAAGGACAGTCCTGTTTCAACGTCAGTGACGAGTCTAGAGCGTGTACACACACGCTGCACTCGAACACTTATGGCCACTATCACCTCTGTGTATACATGCACTGCACACAACGATCAATTACCACAAGGGTTCTTGCATCAGATTTGGCACCATGAGTGAGCAGCAACCTAGCCACAGGCTCATGCCCTCTGTTGGCAGCACGGTGCAACGGTGTAAAACCCTGCAAGCATATGTCCAAACCTGCTGCTACTTGTGTACACAAAGCAGTTGTTGGAAAAGCAATTGAAAGACAGACCAAGACATTCAGAGAAACCTTGATGTGCAGGCATCATCAATTATTTACAGCACAGCAAGGGCTGCTTACATCAGTAGCCTTGACATCTGCCTGCATTCCCTTAGTGAGCAGCTCTTTGACAACAGCTGCGTTTCCTTCCTTTGCCGCTTGATGGAAAGCCTTGACATCCTGAAAGGATGCTTCCATTTTGCACCTTTGGCTTATGAAGATTGTGAGCATGCCAGGCTTAGAACTGGAGCTATGCAACAATGCTGTTGCGAAGCACGGCATATGGTTGTGAGCTGTAACGTTCTGCAAAGAACTAGCTGCCACCCTCTATGCTATCTTACAGTGCACGAGCAATGTGACAGACAGAGCAGCATACATACTCTCTGCATTAGACTTTTGTATATCAGTGCCTGTCAGCATACCATGCATAGCCAAGGTGCGCTGTGAGCTGACCTGCTGTGCTTGCAATGCTGCAATGACAGAGGCATGACCTTGCTGCATAGCAAGCTCCAATGCAGTGAGGCCCTGCGACACCAGCATATATGTTTGAGCTTTCTTTTACTTGCTTTGGGTTATGCCATCCTGCACAGCCATGGTACTGTCTGCAGTTTGAAATCTGCATGTCTCTTGACTATTTCTTGCACTGCCTTGCATAACATCTGCTACTTGCTTTGTGCAGGCTGCCGTTGAAAGGCCTGTGATGTTGCACACCATGTTGCTGAATGCTGAATCTCTGCACCCACACATAATCACGCTTCCGGGTCTCACAATGAGCTAACTCAGAACAGCAAGTCCAGCTGCTATGTAGGTGTATTAAACTCAATGCAGGGGCCTTGGTGCTGTACCTGGTCAGTCTTTGCAGCAACTTCACACCCATGCTTGATCAGCAGGTCTACCAAGCTGGCATGTCCAATACGAGCAGCATAGTGCAGAGCAGTCATGCCCTACACGCATAACATGGCTGTAGGATCAAAAGCTCTCACTTTTTGGGGGCAGCTGCTACGTTGGTAGCATATGTGAACCTGAAACAGATATAGATGTTACATCCAAAAGATGTTGATCCAGATTGGGGTGATGTTGGGGTGCAATGTGAGGCACTGGTTGAACACAATACTTGAACCAAGGAGAACTCAGAAAGAGTGCAATTGATTGCCTGTAAATTTCAGATGTGCAAACAAACCAGCCTTGGCCTGTTGTGCTCGTCAGCATTGCCCTGCCCTTTCAGGTGCGGAAGCAACACACCTTGGGGTTTGCACCATTGACATCAGCACCAGCATGCAGTAACACCTCCACGATTGCTATGTCTCTGATGCTAGCAGCAAGTCGCAATGCAGCCGATTTCTGCATGTACATTCAACCACGCATGCTCGAGCATTGACAGTGTGCTGTTGAGGCCTCGAAAGGTCAGCAGGAAGATGGGGTATAGCTTGCATACCTCGTCTGTCCACTGTTGTCCGGTGTCATGACTTCTTGTTGCCAGCATCCGTTCTAACCCAGCAAGGTCATTTGAATGGACAGCTTCCCGCAGGACTCCAGCTTCGGCGTTTGTCGCCATTGCTTGCGTCCGTCAAAGGTGTTTAGCAAGTCGCCAAGCCCCAAACCGTTGACGATACGCTTACTGGCCTCAATGACCGAAGTAGACGGAGCCAGTATATGCTTGATGCTGCCTGGTACGTCAGCACCGTGAAGTCGGGGCATCCGGTGTAGCTGCCAACGGAAGTCCTCAATCAGTCACCATGCTTTGCTTTGCAAACAATTGTGTGCTTTGACCCAAAATGCAGTCTGATTGATCTGGATGCAAGGCACCAGTACTGTGCTACAACAGAGTCAGACGTTTGATGCAACACATGTATACGCTGCTTACTTCTGCATGCTTGTGCATGTGCTCAGTAACAGGCCAAATGTGGTTGAAGGTGCTCACAACGGATGACGAGTGAGGGCTGTAAGTGACAGCAATACCATCAGCAAGAGCTCAGACAGCAGAGCGGTTGGCAGCTCCAGCTTGTTGTAACATAGCTGATTCCCCATACACAGGCACTGCATACTTAGACATGAGATCCAAGCTCCTGCTTACACACAACTCATAGTTGCGCTTCATAGTTGATTGCATGCAGACATTAACATTATAAAAAATGAGAGCTTCTGCACCAGATAGCCATGCATTGCCTGCCTGTTTTCTCTGTGTGTACACAAAGCAAAGATCAACAGGCATGTTTGCTGTAGAAAACAGCTCATTTCATCTGTGCTACGTGTCACAAAACTGGCCAGAATTCTAACTTCAATTGTCCGCCCAAAGTCATCAACATGGTTCGAACTTGAATTGTCCGCTCAAAGTCATCAACAGCCCATCATCAAAGTTCAACCATCGAAATCATCCGGAAGGTAGGCACAGATCCACATGACTAAACAAGTCAGGTAACGAGTCTGGCATGTCAGGTAAAGCTACAGCCATAGTACAGGCATTCAGATAATGCTTGCCAGGGTAGTGAGGATCGCCAAAAATGTTCAGGGTGACCACCGCTGTACATGCTGCAAGTAGCATTGCCAGCATCTGCTGCAGATACAGACCAAAACATGATCACGCTGATGTCTTTTGCAACAGCACTGATTTCAAAGCTGGAGCAATACCTGGCAGCATTGATGATGCCGGTAATACAGAAATGAGCTTTAGCAACAGCAGCACACATCAGCATCATCACAGGGTTCCATATGCCAGCACAGCAGCGGCAGCATGCTGTTTCAGGTCTATCCTTGTGCCAGTAGTCATGTGCACTGTATAACTGTGACTTCAGTACAGCGGCTTGTGTGCCTGCAGGCATCAGCTGACAAACTGATGCACACCTTGGGCAAGGGCCACAGTCTGCTCTTGAGTTACATGATTGTACAAGATCATTGCAACTGGCTTGTTTTGCGGGTAAAGTATAAAGCACAGCTGGAGAGGGTCGATTCTGTGTACAATATGCCACAATCAGCATGGTATGTGGACAAACAACTTACCAAAAGTTCGTGGCAAGTTGCATGAGCTGCTGGAACACAGTATGGAGGACAGAGACCCTCATAGTCAGCAGCTTGAGCTCAGTCTGGACTCAGCTGACCAAGTAAGTCTGTCTCAAGCCTGATCTGGCTGAACAGAGGCAAGTTGGCGTCACCTTGGGACATTTGGCATATCATATGGGATGAGCGGGTGGCTGTGCCCAACTGTCAAGTCAAGGCTGCAGGTGGAGCCGGCCACTTGCTCACATGAGTGTGCACATTAATGCATGCAGCATCTACAGATCTCCATGGAGGCCAACTTCTGGAGTTGTTTGCTGAGACATGCAGCCACAAAGGGCAAAGCAGGCCTGGGGTCCAAAACCCTTACACAGTCATGCTGAGCAACTTTTATTGTATGCCTACAGCTGGAGACGTGCATCTTGGGATGCCGTGAGCTTTAGACACATGTACCAGGCTGAAGAAGTGCCAAACTTGCAAGGTATTACCTTGCAAGCTATTAGCTGCAGCAGCATCATGCTAAAGGCTTAAGCTTGTTGTATGCATGGCAGGGGATACAAAATCAAATCTGTCCTGGTGAAGTTTGCTGCACAGCACGCATGCCACAGTGGATCGGTCAAGCTATCAGTTGGTCAGACTGGTAATGCCGTGAAAATCCAACCTAAAGTTTAGGACACTTCGGGGACGAAGTGAGCCCAGAGTCATCATCTGTGGGATCATAAAATAAGAGCTGGTGGTCAACTTTGCACTGATCACTAGCATCAAGCGCGAGATTTGTTGAGACAGGTTGTCGCGGGTCCAGCATTGTCATTTTCAGCAGCATCTTGAGGTAGCACTTTGCAAATCGGTGCATCGCTGCCACTGCTGACAATAAGGTCGTGGTCGTGTCCGAGCAATAGCCCTGCCCGATCTGCAGCTGGAACGCGGCTTTGCGTCCCATCATGACCAGCCACTGCCTGTGCCGGCATGAAAGTGTGCTGCTCCAGCCAAGGTACCTACGCAGGCTCTTCTTCTGGTATACCTGACTTGAAGACTTCACTCAGCATATTTGCCCGCACGCAGGCAAGTCAGCTACGCTTTTGGCTCTAGCAGACATCCAAGATCACTCAGACACAGCAGCCAGGTATGTTTAAAGCCTCAGCACAAGTCCGTTAGCCGAAGTGAACTGGAAAGCAACCGCGCATGTGGCACACCAGGCTTCTCAAGCGCGCAAGCAAGCTGCACGTCATTGGCATCAGCCTGCCCAAAGAAGTCAGTACCAGGTTGGTACTATGCTAAAATTTATCGTTGTCTGTTTCAATGCTTTGCTGTCTGTTGACACATTGTTGCCTGGTGAAGCAGACAGTTGCAGTTGCTAAGCCATTTACAGAGGCAGGTTCCTCGCCAGCTGATGACGAAGGTCAGGATGAGATGGATGCAGATGAGCTCAAGGTATGTTGTGAGGGCATGCCAGTACGTTGGGCTGTTGCTTGCTCAGTCAGTCTCATGAAAGCTGCCTGATCATTCAGAGAACTGTTTTGCAGTGTTGTGCACTGGCTGGAGGTTTTGAAATGTAAGTGAATTGCATTGTTGCTGCCTCAGGCTATACTACTGGACTCATTCTATGGGACAGACAGAGGCTTATCTGTCAGCAGTGAGGCCCGAGCTGAGATCAGCGAGTTGATAACTCAATTGGAAGCCAAGAATCCAAACCCGGCTCCAACAGAGGTCAGCACCCTTGTCCTTATTCCACAGAGGTCTGTCTGACTCTGGCATGCACTCAGTTGGATTCTGCTCTGAAATAAGATGGCACTCCACCTTGTTGTTTGCCTAGCGCTTGCTGTTAGCATGTCTGAAATCAGCATATGACCATGCTGTGTATGACTCTGTTTGCCATGTTTTTGGCTGTTGCATATCACATGTAGCTGCAGAGGCTTGACTAATAAATGATAAGTGCAAGCATGCAGACTGGCAAACCACAATCAAATTTGCAGAAAGCAACGTAAGCCTGCATACATGATGCTCAGTCCCTTTTGGCTAACCTCCTACCCTGACAATTTGCATATTTCCTTGCAGGCAGTAGACAAGCTAAGCGGGCAATGGAAATTGCTGTATACCATCAATAGTGAGCTGACTGGCCTGTTAAACCTAGGCAGGTTGCCTGGGGTTGAAGTGGGCGAGATCAGTCAGAGCGTCAATGGGTCTATGCTAAGCATCACAAACACTGTGACCATTGGAGGTCTGGTCTCGCGTACAGCCTTCAGCGCCAAAGCAGCTTTCGAGATCATGAGTCCAAAGCGAATCCAGGTCTGTGCTGTGCTTACCTTGCAGTTGTTAACTGCAAATTGGTCTGCATCCATCAAAAGCTCCTACATAGGCCACAAAACTATCTGGCTAGTTGTAGTGTAAGCAAGAGTCCCACTGTCTGCCATGGACAGGTGCAAGTAGCAATCTGGATTGACTGAGTTTGTAAATTGGTCTTCACAGCGGTTTGTCTCAACAGGTCAGGTTTGAGAGAGCGGTCATTGAGACGCCACAGCTGCTGACTGACAAGGAGTTTCCATCCAGCATCTCTTTTCTTGGCCAATCTGTGGACCTCACAAGCCTCAAGGTGTGAAGCCCCACATGCATGAGCTGCATCTTAGGCAGCTGCATATCCTGCTGTCAATGCAGCCTTGCTGTTTGTCCCTCTGCTGGAGTTTCTTCATTGACTAGCTTTGCGTTGATGCTGCAACATGAGTCATCAGGTGCTCAAAAAGTGGGTGCTTTGCATCCTTGGGAAGCAAACAGATCATGAGTGCTGCAAAGTTGCATCAGCATCACAGCAAGCATTTGTGTATTACAGGATGTACTGTAGCCAGTGAATGCATCAGCATCACAGCAAACATGTGTGTATTACAGGATGTACTGCAGCCAGTGAACGCTTCAGTCAGAAGCACAGCCATATCCATATCCAATTACCTGCAAAACAAACCAAATTTAGATGTCGCAATTCCTGGCAACCGAGGAGCCCAATCATGGCTCTTGACTACTTACTTGGATGATGTAAGCTTCCACAAAAATTTTCTTGCCTGCCCTTGTGCCTCCTGGCCAAACAACCCTGCAGGAAGTTGAGTCACAATTATGCACCCTTACAAAGCAGAACCTGACTCTAATAGCAGTACTTGTTCCTCCTACAGATGCACATGACTTCAACTTGTGCTCTGCGGCCCTGAGGTTTTGTTTCTGTCTGCATGATGCTGTGCGCACCTTTGAGCACACTTGTGTTTCAGAAGATTAATGCATGCTTACGTAAACGCTATGGAAACATGTATTGTGACTTGCTGTATGATGGTGTGATGCGTCCTTTTGCAGGACCTTCGAATTTCCAGAGGGGACAATGGAGCTGTTTTTGTTTTGGCAAAGGATGCCTACAGCTTCAATGGAGGGCTGAGAGAAAGAGTTCGCAATGCTTTGGCCGTTGCATAAGTCAGATCACATGTTAAAGGAGACTGAGTCATATTTACTGAGATTGAGGCAATCCTAAACAACCTTGCCAGCTTGTGTTGACAATCTCCATGTGATCCTATGGTGAGGAAAAAGGCTCCATACACGTACAGTCTATATAGTGTCAGTGATAGTGGTCAACAGAGCCACATACTGTTGCCAAAGCGGCTCAAAACCAGGACAATCATGAGTTATATGCAACTCATCAGCAACAGCAGCGTGTACCTCATTGGCAACAGCAACATTAGGTGTGTGCAAGTTACCTGTGACCCACCATTACTGAATACAATATTACTGCTAATCTGTTGTTGGGTTGTGAAGCAAGAGAATTTAAGCATTTTTTGTTTCGCTTCATACCATTTCTTGGGGATTGGGGGAAATTGGCAGCAAACGTATGTTTTACGAGGGTCTTGGGAAAATCTGATGAACTTCAAACGTGCGAAACCTGTTCAAACATCTTTATTTGTGAGGTAGAAATATTGCGGGAGAGTTTAACAAATTTGTTAAATTTGGCAGATCATCTGAGAGCATCGGATGCATCTGCCTGAGCAACAGCAGTTAACAACGTTGGTAACATTACTGCGTAACTGATGACTGAAATGAGGAATGCGCACATCCCTAGATGTTGTTCATGGCATGTGCAGCTGACCACCTCAGTAGGCGGGGCTGCCCTAGGACGCTATAGTCATAAAGTTGCGTACTATACAATCAATCTATCAAGGAAACAATCCTATGACAAGCCTCAGACGCGACCTGAAAAAAAAAATGCACTGAGACTGACTCACAATGCATTGCATACTCAGGCGTGATCCCCGAGCCCCTGCTCACACACGATCCCTCGCGATTTATTCATCCATGACAAGCCTCAGGATACTAAATCGGATATATCGGATGTACATCCATCCGATCCATCCGACCCATCCGCTTCTACCTCTCTTGCTACTTGAAGCATGTGCCAGCAGGCTGCAAGGTCTATGTCATGGGTGTAGCGTTCTTCTGCCTGCATTGCGACAAGAAGTTTGAGCGTTGGACCAACGTACAACGGCACAACAAACACGCGCACTGTTGCAGCCCTGACTATGTGGATCTCAGTGATAGGCAATCAGTTCCGGCCAAAAAGCTTGCTCGTTGCCTGATTCCGCACTGACAGTCAGTGCGGAAGTATTTGCCGCCTATTTGCCGCCTGGCAGTCACTTTGGCTCACCGCAACTGTCTGCATCTGCCAACATCAAGCGCAAAGCAGATGGCAGGCCTGTATGTACCATGTATACCTATACAGGTATGTTTATTGATCAAATTATATAGGGTTTGGACTTAGGGTTTAATACTGTGAATGCAGCCAAAGATAGCATCAACGTTGACTCAACATCAACAGCAAAGCTTTTTGAGGCAAAGTATGTCAGCAATCCAGCAACAAATTCCTTTGAGCATACCCAAGGCGATCACATTGACTTTTCCGATGTAAAGCAACTTTTAGCTAGATGTCAGTCCAGACAAAAGTGGTTTTTGATGTTGCATGCCGATCCGAAACATGAATTTTGGTCACAAACATAACGCTCGCCATAGCCATGCATGGCAGCCAATACAACATCACTTTACACCCGCTGATGCTCTTTTGGCACAGTAGCTTTCGGAACTCACAATAGCCTGTTAAAATTGAAAGCCTCGGCGTGAAGACGCACCTCTGCTTGTGGCTTGTCTAGCCTGATCTGTACCGGGGTTTCAGGCTCACAGAATAAAACGGTCTGTATTTAGCTGAAGCACCGGCAACAACAAAGCTTCAGGTTACATTGCATCCTAAAACTTGTATACATTGACCCTACGTGACATGCTAGCGAGCAGCGTCAGGTGCTGTCACTGCCATAAGCCGTTCCTATCTGACACACGCACCATCCGCACGTCAGCAAACAGACCACCCGGTAATCTTGCGAAGGGGTTCACTGCATGCCGTGGCAAACCAATATGTCTTGAGAGGAGCGCCACCTTCTGCACTGCAGGGCACTATGCAGTGTTCAGCAGCAGCAAGAGCAGCACTGCACAAAGGGTCAAGCAGAAGCGTGCTGTGGTCATTATGCCAGGACTCGGGAATGCAAAAAACGACTACAAGGCTCTAGCAGAACTGCTGACGAAGGAGGGCCTCACTGCTGAAATAGCCAGTGTGAATCGCATTGACTGGCTCAGAAACGCAGCAGGCGTAGTGGATATCAACTACTGGAAAGGCACCTTGAATCCACAGCCAACGGTGAACTGGTACCTCTCTCATAGAAAGCTGACAAAGCCACACGCATCTGCCCTACTCCAATGTCTACCAGCCAGCATGCTCGTGATCCACAGTGGCAAAGCTCACGTCAGCCTGCGTAACAATGCAGTGTTACACCACCCTTAGAACCAACTGTCATAATCCAAAATGGCACAGCATACACAGGCTTCACAGCTCAGCCATGGATCCACCTTGAGCGCCAGCTTGCAGCGTCACAGTGGCTTCCTGGCTGGAAACATTTCGAAACCAACATGGCATGAGACTGCAGGTATCTGAAGCGCATTGATGACGCTGTGAACTCTGTCAAGACTCAGACTAATGGTGCTCCTGTCACCCTACTGGCACATTCAGCAGGCGGCTGGCTGTCCAGAGTGTACTTGCTGTCCAAGGGCACAACAGGCATCGACAGATTAGTCACAATTGGCTCACCTCATTCACCCCCTCCTCAGGTACTTTCAAGCTTTAGTCATGTCTGAGTGATGTCTCAGTCATGCAGGAGTGCCAGATCCGCTGGTCACATCATGCAGTCATCAGCATTTGAGAAGAGTTACACTTGCTGTTCCTAGAGGTCATGAACATCATTTAGCGGCGCAAACACATTTGCTGGCTGGAAGTCATGGCTTCCTTTTGTCAGCCTGATGCAGCCGTCCTAATAAGGTTGATGTACAAGGTCAATGCCTTGCAAATGTGCCTCAATCTGTTGTTGCATCAGACTTATCACTCAAATGTCGCATAAAGACAAGAAATGTAAATCGATTGATTGGTTGGTAACCTCAGACTATGTGCAGCGTGCCCCAAACATTACACTGCGTGTTCTGTTGCGTTTGCCTTTTGACAAATGCTTTCTTGCGTAATGCAGGAAGCTAAAGTGATGGACCAGACAAGGGGCATCTTGACCTATGTAGAGCAGAATTGCCCAGGGCGCTTCCATTCCAATATCGAATATGTGACAGTGGCTGGCAAGTACATTCAGGGGGCAGGGCTGAGGGACAAGGGCGCAACCATACCTCAGAAAATTGTTGGTGCCGGCTACCAGCAGGTGAGCAGAAGACACTGAGGCAGCATTTGGTGCTCATTTGTAAGTGTGGTGTCACTTGTGAGTTTCTCCTGCATGGTCAGGGTGAATTTCTCCTGCATGGTCAGAGATGACCATCAGCACCATCATCACTCCCTTGCTGTTGGTCTCTTTGCTTGCTTGTCAGCTGTTGCTGGATGCAGCCCTTTGGCATGTGCGTTTGCTGGGACACTGGACATACTGTCACAAATGTGCCATCCCCTGTTTCTTCCAGATAATGTGGTGACAGCTTTGTCCATGTAGAGACCAAAATATGCCTGATACCAGTATTGGTCCATCAGAAGCTATTGCTACTGTCCTGCTTAGGGTCTTGGTCATGTCCATACAAGGGGTCTAGTCATGTCTGTATTAGGGGTCTGGTCATGTCTGAATTAGGGGTCTGGTCATGTCTGTATTAGGGTTCTGGTCATGTCTATGTCAGGGTTCTGGTCATGTGTATGCTAGGGTTCTGGTCATCCCTGCTGCAGGTGTGTGGCAATGCTAGGGTATGGGGCGACGGCATCATCCCCATTGAGGCCGCACATCTGGAAGGTGAGCTTCCTCCCTTTTGAACCTACGGTCAGCACACCCCATGCCACACGAGCACCTCACCTGGCATACAAACATATCACCATGACATACACATGACCAGAACCCTAACATACACATGACCGGACCCCTAATGTACACATGACCATATGTTGCACATATCACCATATCCCACATTGTTTTACACTGTCAGACACTCAGATCCACGATTCAACTTTGCTGCTGCCTGACAACCACATCGCATGCTTGCAAGCGTATCACATGCCACACGACCACACTATCTGCCACTCAACCACATCATGTGTAACGCAACCACGTCAGGCGCAGCTCAACCTCATCCCTAGCTTTGTTTCTGTGCCAGAGTTGTTCAGTGCAGTGTGAACAGCTGTGTAAAAGCTGATGGGGTGGGTGCATGTCTACCAGACAGCCTTGAGTCCCGCAATGACTGCCCATTGGTTCATTGGATTGGCCTGCTCTTCAACACTCTGGTGTTGATGTTGAAGAAAAGAAAAGACGACACCTTCCGGCGTCAATTTCATGAGAAGCCAAGTATCACACCGGTCTGCCCAGGGATGTGTTGATGTTGCAGGCGCTGATCAAGTCACCCTTGATGGTGTGTACCACTCACCTCTGGGTGCAGTCATTGCTGTTGATGGCAAGGTCGGCCGACCCTGGTATGGCTCACCTGAGGTGCTTCCAAAGTGGATACACCATATAAGCTGCAATGAGTCAGACAGCATGGTAGAGGTTGGGGACACCTTGCCTCCAAATTTGTGATGCTGCTGTTCAGCTTTGCATGTGGGCGTGCTTACCATGCTGGAACTTAGTCAGATGTACCAGACTAAGCTGTGCGAGGCTTCTTTATGATGCTTGGCTTGAAGGCTTGCTCGTAACTTGTTCAGTAATGTGGCTCTTAATCGGTTTAGTCATTCAGCAGCTACTTGCTATGCACCCACTGGGTTTGCCAGGAGATAGTCCTGTGTATGCGACCCTTTGAGTGAGGTTGTTCAAGGGGATGTCAGCATTGCAACAGGACGATTGCCAAATTGCTGTTTTTGCAAAGGCTAAAGACCTGTTCTCAGGCACCTGTGCAAAGTTGTTCTCATTAATGTTGGCGCAGAGTCGGCACGTGCAATCCTACTTTCGCTTTGGACATTGTCCACATTGTACACAGAATGCTGCCGAAGTCCTACGTATGAACGAAGTTGATTGTGTTCTAGACTGTAGGTCATAAAAACAACTTCTTCCTTTTCCTTGAGCTTGTTTGCAAGTTGCACAAGTGAAGATAGTGGAAGTTGACTGCAGAAACTTGTATTGCAAACCCCATAAGATTGTTTGCATTATAATTAGTGTGTTGAACGTTATGACAGTGTTACCTCAGCTCAAGATCATGTAGAGACCTAGGCCTGTAATTTTGTTAGTGGTATAAATCCGATGACCAATTCCTAAATGTGCACTTGTCAGCAAAGCTAACAAACGTCGGGAACGGTGTGTACATCACTGCAGAACCTTTTGGCAGATATGCATGAGCCTATTATTCAATTTTTGAAAAAATGCAGTCATGACCATGTGCGCCAAAGTGATCGAGATGACGTCATGTTGACTGGTCAGCGAGAGTTGTATATTGTTCTGCCGAAAGAGACCAATTTCTCAATAACCTGCCAACATCATTTTGACAGTCGACCAGGTGAAAGCAAGTCTAAAGCTTAAGTGCTGTGTCCACCCGATAGGTATTTCTTAACCCCATACGCCTAGTTTGCTTCTGTACAATGCTGCAGTAGTTCACATGAGCTGGCTTGTGACTAAGTTCCACATCGTTCAATCTTTGCAGCAATGGCCACATACTCAAGATGGCATGGTTGCTAGCCAGCTTGGCAAACCTGAGCTCCTTAGAATTGCCTGACAAATCTAGGTTTTGCATCAGGGGCCAATTTGACATGAGCAAGCCTGAAACATCATATCTGTCTATACCACAGTAAGTCATTTCCAATGCCTCTAACAATGGCCAGTGGCCTTGTGCTAACATTGCCATACAACCTTCACACATCATATTGTAACTCAAATTCAACTTCTTCAGCATTGGCCATGTACCCTGAGATAGCATGGCAGCATGCTCATGTAGCCAATAATCATCATCAAGCATGTCACATTGTCTACTCAAATCAAGATCCTGCAAGACAGGCCACGAAGCATGGACAAGATGGGCAACACTCTCAAGCAACTCACACCGAAGCAAGCTCCCACTCAGTGATAATGTTGAAAGACCAGGCCAGTGTCCCCTAGTGAGACATAGCACATCAGCGCTTCCTAGCTCATGATGCCGACCAGACAGGTCAAGGTGCTTCAGATGTGACCACTGAGCAGTTACGACTGCACACAAGACACTGTGAGCCCCAGGTCGCTCATCCCATTCAGGACCACCGCTAAGATCAGCACACTCCAGCAGAGGGCAGCTGGGAAACCAACAAGTACCATGTCTTTGATACCAAAAGGAGTTACCATCCAGATGCAGCCATTTCAGCTCAGGCCAGGAAGCGTCGGCCAGAACTACCGTACATGCAGCATCCAGGCGGCACTTGCTCAGGACAAGCTGCTCAAGAATCGGCCAGTCAGCCTGAGCGAGCAGTGCAACACCAGCCCTCTTAAGCTTGTTCTGAGACAAATTTAGCCTTTTCATAAGAGGCCACTTGCCCAATTTGGTCAGCAGCCGCAGACTGCCGTGTGTGAGCTTGCCGTTGCTGAGATCAAGATCCTCAAGATATGGCAGATCAACCTCAACCAGCTGAGACATTGTGATACTGCTCAACCACACCTCAGGTGTTTGAGACAAGGCCAGTGGACCTGTTGCAGACCTGGAAGAGGCAAATCGCCAGACCGCAGCACTGAATGTGTGCTGCCACATTCATCTGTCAGCGTCACACTGTGCAAGCACGCCCAACCACCCTTGGCAATAAGTGGAACGTCTGTCCAGTCAGCCACCACTACATCTGCTGTCTCATGTAAATGCTTGCGGAAAGCACAATTCACTGTCAACAGTATTCGTTTTGCATCTGATGACATTGTCTCAAACATGCTGGGCACTATGTGTAGCATGTCTGTCAGTGTGAGCGGTGCTGATCCTTCCTCACGGCTTTCTGTCTGTTGGCATGTTGCTCTAGCCATGGCTGCTGCTGATATCTCAAGCTATTTTGTAGCTCCTGTGCAAGCACAGTGCAACTTGTGACAATGGCACTCAAAGTGCTGCAGCGAGCACAGTATAGAGTCTGTGTGAGCCAGGTGCGCAGCGACTCCAAGCTGTAAGGTAAGGACACTTACTGATTTTGATGGCAGCAAACGAGCAGCGTCTGCGAAGGTGGACTGAGTGCTCCTGCAAAGAAGTACGTCACTTTAGCAAGGCGCCAGTCAGGTCCAGCCTCTCGCAGCACGAACTGCACCCGAGCACTGATGACTGACGAGTGACTGAAGTGCAGGATAATTTTGACATCTTCTGCACACAAAGCTTACCTGACAGGTGAAACCAGCGGTGAAATTATGCGCGAAAGTGATCTCCGTGCAAGGGATGTGACAGGCTCGAAGGAACAAACTTCTTGACGAAGATCAGGCAGACTAGTGCTACGCAGCAGTCGGAATGTTGATCACAATGGAGCTGTGCGACGCTTGTCACAGAAAACAAGCATTCCAGCCTAAAGCATTTTCTTAAGTAGAGTCTCAAATTCGCCAGATGTGGTTTCGGAGCATCGTCCAAAAATTCCGAACAAAAAAACGAACAAAAGCTCCGGAACCATCACCTCGGAAAGCATTGCCACTTTGCAAACCCTCGCACGCAACACTTGTGCGTCATCGCACCGACCATGGAAGAGTCACCTCGAGCAGCTGTTTACGCCAACACGCCAACGTCTTCTGTTGGCTTTGCAGTGTTCGCAAGATAGGGCATGAGCGTTACCGTGCTAGCTGCAAACCGCGTCACCTTGCGTGGACTTCGTCTAGCTGTTTGTAAGGGCCTCAATCACGTCTGCCGCAGTTCGCTGCAGTCAACGCGCTCACCTTGTCCGAGGCCACACCAGGCTTTTCACGGGCGGAAGGTGTGGATCACATCTGCAAGCGGCAGTCCCCAAACAGCACAAGCCAGTGCTACGGAGATCATGAGCAATACGTACCAGCATGAGATGCAAGCTGCTTGCGCAGCTGTCAGGCTAGCTGCACGGCTTTGCACGGTATGTTGAGAAAACTTGTCCTGAAGCTGTGAAAACAGCTATCCCAAGTAAGGCCTCAGACAAGTTGCTTCTGCTTTGCAGAAAGTCCAGCTGCAGCTCAAAGCAGGAGAGAAGCAGGACAAGAGTGATGATTCACCAGTGACAATAGCAGACTATGGTAAGGACAATGTATGACTGCCTGGGAAGCTACGTGTTTTGACTGCGTGTATCTGCCTTGTTTTAAGGCAAATTATTCTGTCCTACGTGGCCTGGTGCAGAAGTGCCAGCACACAGGCTTACAGTCAGCACAAAAAGCCTGTGCATTTGCAGGCAGTCAGGCACTGGTGGCATATAGCTTACAGAGCTCACTCCCCAGCATGCAGTTTTCCATGGTGGCTGAAGAAGACTCTGCTGACCTCAGGTCATTGCACAATTGCTGCTCTGTTGTACTGTCACCAAAGAAACTGTTTGACACACACCATTGCAGTAGTTGCAGTGTATGCAGCTCGATCACGCACCAGCAGCCTGTACATGTACTGTTTTGCATCATGCTGTTCTGTCATTTGGTGGTCACAGTGTGTTTCACATTCACTGCAGTCCAACTGGCATCTCCCTTGCTGTATTACCATTGCTTGCTTTTCATTAACATGACATGCACAGTGCAACCAGCCGCTCTGCATGCGGCAAGTTGTGGATCAGAATCCCCTCTGCAATACCTTGATCCATTCATTAGCACAGCTCTGCTCCAGCCAGCATTGTGGTTCTCCCCCTTGGCATCATCTGCCATTGCTGAGATTTGCAAAACAACCCCCAGCTGCTGCCCCACACAGTGTTGTGTTGACTGTCTGTGCCCTGATAGCAACAGAAAAACAAAGAAGAAAAGAAAAGACTACACTTTTCGGCGTCAACTTCATGAGAAGTCAAGTCTTATACTGGACTGCCCAGACAGCAACAGATGTAAAATGTGACAGGTCCCAGGACAGTCAAGCCATGGCAGATCGCATAACTGATGAGGTGAACAGCATCTTGTGTCAGGAAGATGGTGCACCGCAGCTGAGCAAGCAGGCTGTTCTGGACTTGATTGACCAAGGAGCCTCTCAAGGAGGGTCTCAGGCAGGTTGCAACAAAAGCCTGCACTTGAACTGCTGTAGCAGTCTGCTTGCAGTCTTCTTGTAGCTGAACCACAAGCTGTAGCAGTCCTCTTGCAGTCCATTTCCAGTCCACTTGCAGTCCACTTGCAGTCCACTTGCAGTCCACTTGCAGTCCACTTGCAGTCCACTTGCAGTCTCCTTGTAGCTGGACCACAAGCTGTAGCAGTCCACTTGCAGTCCACTTGCAAGCCACTTGAACGGCTGCTTGTCCATTTCCTGCATTGCAACAGGACAGTACTATCTGTCATGCTCAATTGCCATGCTTTCTTGCCGGCAGACCTGCAGGGAAAGCACCGGATACTAGACTACGTCGAACGAGCATTGTGACATTGCGCCTTTGTGTACCATCGCTCACGTTTCAAGGCAGCAGCTGCACAAGCAGCACTTGCAGCCCAATTATTAATGGTTGTGTAACTGGTGCAGGGAAGGCACTGGGTGCTGGACCCCATTGATGGAACCCGGGGCTTTGTGGGGCTGCGCCAGTATGCCATCTGCCTTGGCCTGCTAGACCAGGGACAGGTATCCCACACCTTGCACCACCTCTGCACCCACTTCACACTCATCAGAATGGTCCAAAACATGAAAACCAAGACTATGCATGCAGCACATTGATGCAAGACCTCAGAACAAGACTATACATGTACTGCCACAACGCAAGAGATGACAACAGCACTCTTGTCTGATGTACACTCACACAACGCTAATTGAAGGTCAGGAAGCAGAAGCGTAAGAAATGCTGAAATATCAGCCTTGCGCGTATCGCAAGTATTAGTGAAAAGAATCCTGTTTGCGATGTGGCATTTGAATGGTAGGCATGCCCGTGCTACTCAGATTCTGCAGCCTTCCTGGCATCAGAAAATAGGGCAGTCACACGTTTTTCAGCCTGCAGCCTGCATGCATACACTAGCTTATCGTCTTGTACAAAATTTGAGCAATGCCAATGCAGGTGGTGTTGGGAGTTCTTGGGTGTCCCAATCTGCCGCAGCAGCCCATTCAAGAGGAGGATGGGGCAGCAGGAGTGGCTGAGAGGGTGGGTACAGAAGGCATCGGCTGCCTTTTCACTGCCATCAAAGGGCAAGGAGCTTTTGTGGGAGCGCTTAACGGTAAATGCGCTAACTACCAGGGCCACATGGGTCTGTAACTAGGTCAACGGCAAAAGCTTCAACTCTTGACCTTCTGCAATGATGCCCATCCATAACAGGTCAGACTAGCTTCTATGCTAAGAGCCTTGTCAGATCAGGCAGCGTCTATCCATCAGAAATCCAGCACTACAAATCAAGCTCTGAGTTGCTAATGTTCATGCCCACTGACACAATGCACTGCTGAGGGCAATTTGCCATTCACTAGGCAAGCTAGAACACTGATCAGATGTCTCACAACTAGGCAGGGCAGAAGACTGCGGAGACGATGCACTTGGGCAAGCCAGAACATCGCTGCAATGTCTCACCACTAGGCAAGCTAAAACACCACTCAGACGTCTCACTAGTAAGCAAGCTAGAACATTGCTCAGATATCTCATCACTGAACAAGCAATAAACACTTCTCAGACGTCTCACCAATAAGCAAGCTCAAACACTACTCTGGCATCTTGCTACTAGGCAATGTCGAGATTTGCTCGCGTATCTCGCTTTTCTGCCAAGATTTGAGTGTCCATGTTGGTTTGCACAGGAGGACCACCATCCAGCAGGCTGCAGCTACAAGACACATCAGACTTCTCCCAAGCACGCTTCATGGAGTCCTATGAGAGCAAGCATTCTGACCAGAGCTTTACCTCGAAGCTTGCTAAGGAGCTGGGAGTCACTGCCCCTCCTTTGCGGCTGGACAGCCAAGCCAAGTATGGTATGTCTCTGTGCACGTGCAACTGCCGTGCTTTGCAAGCTGTGCTGTGCGTGCTGTGCTAGGCATGCTCTGCTGTCTGCATTGCCTTTGCGCTTAGACAGCCAAAAGCAGTGCAAAAGCCATCTTGTCCTGTGCTGTCTGCTTTACATTTGTGTTCAGACAGTAGTAGCATTTCAAATGCCATGCTATGCTGTGCCATCTGCGTTGCCTTGGCATCAAGACAGCCAGAGGCAACGCAGACGGCATGTGATGCGGCAAAACAGCATGCATTACTCATCTGCAAATGCTTGTCTGCGCCTTGTGAGTACAAGCTTCCTCCACCTTGTTCAGTGACTCCGTTGCTGGATTGGCAGGCCAAAGGTAACATTTTTTTTTGGCGGTAGTCATCTGCAAATTATTTGCAAATGAGTGCACTGAGCAAAAAGTACATTGTGTACGTGAAGGTGTCATCCCATTTGAAAGTCCAGCACAGCACAGCATACGTCATTGCGTCATTGCAACACACTGTAATGATGTTGCATGTCTACGTACCAAAAATGGCTGCAACGCATATCGGACCCAACCCCTCAAGTTCTTATTGATCTCTTGTCGCATTGACATTGGTCTTATTGACCCTGTGCTTCTCACTTGATTTCTGTAGACTGTGACAGGTCGTGGTATGAATTCATCCTTCGAAGGAAGACTCATCCTGTCAGGGCATATTCATTGATTAGGGCTAGGGATCATAAACCCTGGCATTTGCGCAGGTGCATTGGCAAGAGGTGACGCAGCAATCCTGTTGCGCTTCCCTCACAAGGGGTACCGCGAGAAGATCTGGGACCATGCTGCTGGAGTAGTCATCGTACAGGAAGCTGGTGCTGTCAGCACGGATGCTTCAGGTGATCTTTGTCATGCTGACTCACCCTGACCGTTGACATGCAGCTTGTTGCCATGTTGCTGGAACTAGCTCAGGGGATTGAGCAATCACACTACACTGCCAGAAGTTATGGGTGTCGCTCTGGTAGTTGCCCTGGTAGTTGCTCTGATAGTTGCTCTGGTGGTTGCTGTGTGCAGCGGTCTGTGTCTATCTGGTGTGTGCATGCCCCAACCATGCCATATGAGGCCTGCTGGGGTACTGCAGCATGCCTCAAATTGCTGCTGTTGGGACACACTGCCTGGGGTGCAGGACTTGAAGTCTGTGTCAAGACTGTTGCAGTCAAGCACGTATGTGCATGCTTTGACAGCATTGAAGGCATGCAGTGCTGCTGTTCATGGTGACAGCAGATCGCCCTCGAGTGCCTGGTGCTGCAATGATTGTTCCTGTTGGTGTTGTGTGCAAGTGGTGTATCAACACATGATCAATACACGATGTCAGGCAGCTTGCAATTGTTGTTACAAGCGAGAGACTGGCTGTGTCATCACAAGCATTTCTGTGCCAACTGAGAATCAGGTGAAAATGCAGTATGCCTGTGTTGTCTGTGAGTGAGCTTTGTTGTGTTAACTACATGAGATGGTGTATGCTGTAGGCGCTCCACTGGAGCTGGGGCAAAGCAGATGGCTCGACATAGACAGGGGTATTGTCACCGCAACACCCAAAGTTCATGCTGCCATCTTGAAAGCTATCGACAAGAACAGCCAAGACTAAGATTGGCAGCTCCAGTGGCCTTCCTCGTTAATCGTCTTCTAGGAGGGTCAAACCTAGGCTGAGGCTGCTGGTGTAAACATTTTGCTTATGTTTTACAGATCTTGATTCAATGTGAGGGTCACAAAATGCATGACATTTATAACAGCTGCATAGAAAGGCTGGCGTGACCACTTACGGTCCCTGTATCCATTGTAGTCCGGTAGCCAGCGATTGCTGTTACAGCTGCACTTGTGTCTGACATGCAGCCTCAGACAAGCTGCATGGCAAGTCGTCTTAGCGCATTTGCTGCAGGAGGAATGGTACGCAACTAACAAGCTGATCATTTTGGCAGAGAACTGTATTGAGGTAAACAGCCAGTCTGAATAGTGTTTCAATGTCAGCTAGAAGCCTGAAAGCACATCAAGCTTCATGTAGCTTTTGCAGTGCTGAGCAGCTGATGTATATGTATACAAACATTCTGCGTTGTGGGCAATGTAGTCTCTTGTTAAGGTAGCATCTGTTGATTGTACTGTAGCATCTGTTGATTGTACTGTTGACAAAAGCTGGGCCTGCTTATGCCATCACATCTTGCTGGCCTGAGACATAGCCTGATCACCACTGACAAGGATGCAATAGTCATGCACTACTGTCATGTTGTGTTCCTTCCCAAAGCTCACTGCCTCTGGCGACTCACTTCCTGGCTGCATCCAGATGCGTGTAATTCCTGCTGAATATGCTTCTTGGACAATATTTGTAGTGACAGCAGGAGGGGTAATTATGCTGACAGCACAAGCACCTGCAGTTTCTGCTGTGACCATGTCTGACAAGCGTGTTGCTGCATCCATGCCTTCTATACTGCCCCCTTTGGGATTAATCGGTGTTACAGTCATCTTACGATCTTGATACCATCTCTGCACATCAGCTGGTCATAGATGCGCAACTAAATGCACTGAGGGTAACTTGATGGCGAAGTAACGTGGATCGCGCACCAGAACTTTGTTGCCGTACTTGTTACGATCAGCGCTTGCTCCCACTACAGCGAACCTCGTGGCACCAGAGAAAAAGTGCTGCGCCGACACTGCAGCTGCTTGTGCTGAAGACATGCTGCTAAGTAGCAGAGCCACCCAAAGTGACAAGCGTTGACAAGTATGCTTGCACCATTAAAGTCTTCCCACTTGCATTGCAAGAGCTCTGAAACCAGAGAAATGTGTCCCAGATGACTTTTGTAGATCTGAGCGGCGAGTACCCGTGTTTCGGCATGAAAGCCAGTATGCACACCGTGAAAGTTATATACACTCTGTCCATTTACTTGAGCACCGCACAAGCAAAACCTAGGCAGGACACAGTTGCTGTGATTGAAATGGTGCACTCTTGTCAAGGAAGCACATGCATGACATCGCTTTGCAAAGCCCAATTGGGAGCATAGACTGATGCACTAAAAGTGCTGTGTTGCACTGCTGACTGTAAAAGTTTGTGACGCTAATGAACACTAGCCCTGGTGAAGAGCATAGCGCGGGTAATATGCGTGGTGGCGATGGTTACAATGAGAGGTGCACAGCCCGAAGGCGTGCACCTAGCTGTGTTCCCGAGACTTAGCAACAACGAACTACCAACTGTTTTGTGTCTGTCAAGTCTTGATAAAGGCTGCAAAGGTTCGGCCAATGAGCAGTCACTTCAGGAATCTGGGATCAATAGCCTATCCCCACATGAAAGATCCATCACATGAGAATGCATACATACACCCTAGACTGCTGAATGCTCACAATGTATCACAGTCTACTTACTCTCTGCTTCGTCACAAGTTTGTTGATCATTGGCACAAGCTGCCTGCTCACAGAACCTGGTTAAGCAAGAGGGCTTCTTGCCATGCGCATGATATGGCATGCCATATGGCACAATTGCTGTGACTCAAGTTGACCAGCTGGACTGTACTGAATTGCAAAAGAAAATTCATCGGCCAGATCAAGAGCCTGCATCTTTTGCTATATAACAGGAGCCATCAAAGTTGGCAACTTCGATTCAGGACCGTTTTTCCTAGCCCATATACGTATTTCCTAGCCTGTATATACGCTTAACTTGCTTCTGTACAATGCTGCAGTAGTTCACATGAGCTGGCTTGTGACTAAGTTCCACATCGTTCAGTCTTTGCAGCAATGGCCACATGCTCAGCACGGCAGGGTTGCTAGCCAGCTTGGCAAACCTGAGCTTTTTAGAATTGCGTGATAAATCTAAGTCTTGCATCAGAGGCCAATCAGCCATGAACAAATCTATAAGATCATCACTGCCCATATAGCAGTCAGTGATTTCCAATACCTCTAAGAATGGCCAGTGGCCTTGTGCTAACATTGGCATACAATCTGGAAACATCATATTGTGACTCAAATTCAGCCTCTTGAGCATTGGCCATGTACCTTGAGATAGCATAGCAGTATGCTCATATGACCAATATGCATCACTGTCACATTGTCCACTCAAATCAAGATCCTGTAAGACAGGCCACGAAGCATGGACAAGATGGGCAAGACTCTCCAGCAACTCACACTGAAGCAGGCTCCCACTCAATGACAATGTTAAAAGACCAGGCCAGTGTCCCCAAATAAGGCATAGCACATCAGCACTTTCCAGCTCATGATGTCGACCAGACAAGTCAAGGTGCTTCAGATGTAGCCACTGAGCATCTGCCATTGCACGCAAGACGCTGTGAGCCCCAGGGGACCCATCCTTCCCTTCAGGACCACCGCTAAGATCAGCATACTCCAGCAGTGGCCAGCTGGGAAAATAACATGCAAGATATTTGTGACACCACAAGCAATTGCTATCCAGATGCACCCATTTCAGCTCAGGCCAGGAAGTTCTAGCCAGCAACACTGTACATGCAGCATTTAGACGGCAATTGCTCAGGACAAGCTGTTGAAGAATGGGCCAATTAGCCAGAGCGAGCAGTGCGGAACCACCCATGTCAATCTTATTCTGAGACAAATTTAGCCTTTTCAGAAGACGCCACTTGTTCAATGTGGTCAGCTGCTGCAGAGTGCTGCGCGTGAGCTTGCTGTTGCTGAGATCAAGATCCTCAAGATGT
>JAABUK010002052.1_pt1 | contig 36954 bp, 45 predicted proteins | sample 5559141 | NCBI WGS metagenome assembly JAABUK01 (sample SAMN10711869, study PRJNA513367) | rock metagenome | isolation source: Antarctica rocks | place: Antarctica: Victoria Land, Pudding Butte nord | collected 2016-01-03
AGACAGCATCTTGTTCAAGTCGTAATTGTTCTTCGTGCGGTGATCTGACATGCGACTATCTTTGAAGTTGTAGGTTTTGATCTTCTCTGAACGACCCCCTGTGCCCACCTATGTTTCAATATGAAAGAATAATCAAACAGATGAACCCAGGTTGACCAGCTTACAAACGCAGGAACCAAGCAGTCACTTACGCATGAAACAGTCATGTGGGATGTAGTGCATGAAGCAAGAAAGGAAGTCATCAGCAGCCTCTGACATGCACCACAGTGATGCGTGCCAGCATACAGACATTCAAGGCTGTCATGGTGCAGACCTGCAAGTCTGGGTAGCGCTCACCTGACTCTTTCGCTGTGCAGCAATCTCTGAGCGCTGCTTTTCTTGTTCTAGGTCAAATAGCTTGGACCTGAGCAAAGACATGGCTCGTTCCCTGTTCTTACCTTGTGATCGCTCCTCTGTGCAAAATATCCTAATACCTGCAAGTACAATGTTTGAGCACCATCAGGCTGTCTACATTTGGTTATGAGGTTGGTCTGGCCTGTGCTGCTGTTGAGCAAATGTCAGGTGTTAACCAGCAGTGCAGAGACACAAAAATGATTCCTGTATCTGTACCATGTGAGTTCACAGACATGAGTGGCCCTATTGAGGGGCAGCCAGCACACAGACCTGTGGGTTTGTGTATCAAGTCTACAGCTGTTTCCACTTTATTGACGTTTTGGCCTCCAGCACCGCCAGAGCGTGCAGTCTTGAGCTCAATCTCCTTGGGATCAATCTTGACATCTACATCATCTACTTCAGGCATGATTGCTACAGTGGCAGTGGAGGTGTGCACTCGGCCCTGGGTCTCTGTTGCAGGCACTCTCTGAACACGATGGACGCCGCTCTCAAACTTGAGCTTGCTGTACACTGCATCACCAGCCACCTGACACACAAGCACAGTTGCCAACAGATCATATTACAACATCAAATTGGAGATGTACGACTGGGTACACGTGGACCTGTCATGGTGCATCAGTTAGAGGGTCAACAAGGCTGCTGAAGCAATCCTTTGGTCAACAAATGCCTCACACCTCAGTTAAATGGTTTGGGGGTTGCATTCAGCATTTGATGTATACAGCACGACCCCAAGCCTTCAACACGCTTGTTGCATTGATATGTGAAGCATCAAAAGTAGATGTCAAATCTGGTCAACTGTCGATGCTCGTTTCCCTGATGAACTCGCAAGAGCTGCAAGCACTGACCTGAAGAACTGCTTCTCTGAAGCCACCATTTTCACCCTCACTTGAGTTTAGGAATGAGACTTTCCAGCCCTGAGTGTCGGCATAGCGCTGGTACATTCTGACCAGATCAGCTGCCCACAATGCTGCTTCCTCACCTCCTGTTCCCGCCCTCACCTGTTAACAAACCACCAACCACTGAAATCCGCACAAAGATCAGCAAGGCAACAAGCAAGAGATGCTTCACTGGTTCTCACAGATAATGGCTTCTGTCGAGCACAGCTGACTTAGCACCTTGCCTGGATGTGCTGACACGTATGTGATGCTGCCCACAAGCTGGTCATGGACCATGTGTGGAATGATGCTGGACATGTCAGGACACAGTGCAGAGTAGTGTCAGTGCAGCAGCAGCAGTCACCTCCAGCATGATGCTCCTTTCATCTAGAGGGTCCTTAGGCAGCAACAACACCTCAAGCTGCGCCTCCAGGCTTTGCATTTGCTTGCGTATCTTATCTGTTTCTTCCTGTGCCATTTGCTTCATGTCTTCATCCTCTGCATTGAGTGACAAGATTGCTGCAGAGGATGTGCAAATGTTGCACACTTTACAGGCAACATCTGAGGCATGTGCATGTGTGCCTACCATGACAATCAACGGGCAGCACTCAGAGCATGTTGCTGCAGAAAAGGGGGCGCTGGATTCACATCAGTCAACAAGATAGTAGTGCAAGTTGTTGGCAGCAATCTGACAGGGTTACATATGTGTGCATACACGCAGACAATCATGCAGAATGCTTGTAAAGCAGCAAGTGCAGTGCAAGTTGACAACTTATTTTGCAACCTGCTGACTCTGCTGCCAGCTCTTTTGCCTCTGCAAGCTCTTGTTGCAGTTGCTCGTATTCACGGTATGCAGTCACAGTTTGCTCTAGATCTGCAGCTGCGCGAGCTACTTTCTGAAACTCAGTGGGATTGGAAGACACTTCTGGTGACGCCATGCGCTCCTGCGTTCCACTGGAATGTATGAACAGAGGCTGAAGGCTAAGGCCACAAACGCCTGTCAAGGCAAGATCACCAGCAAGTTTGCGTGTAGAACTGAGCAGCAGCTAACCTGCAACTCTACATATGTGGACTCTCTGTCTCTGAGCTTTTCAAGAACGACAGGAGCCTGGCATAGCATACTCAGCTCTCCGGCGAAGTGTCACAACCGTCAACGATCATACTCAATGCAACGCTAGCAATGACAATTACCGCGGAAGCCACACATAGTCGTCGTTTGCACCCACACTGCTGTCCGGTTCTGCGAGCACCGTGAAAGCAGGGCCGACCTGGCCTGATAATTAGTGTATGGGAACAAGCAGATGATACACCGCCTGCGTGAACGGGAACCAAGCACTTCATGTTTGCGTTCCAACAGCTGGTAGCCTACAGAGTCAGTGTCAAAGTGTGCACGACTTGAAATCAGCAGCGACAGGCCCTAGGGCGACAGAAGAACACCCCGGTCAGGGCGGTTTCGGGCTCGAAACTTTCGGCTTGCGGGGTGGGAGCTCCGGAAGCTTAGCATTAGAAGGAAGTCGTGACGTATTGGCAATCGACTTGTACAGAACAGTTCTCATTTGCATTTGGTTTTCCTGAGCGTGTCCTTCGGCCGCAGCCGCTATTCGCGGACTCTCAGATCAACTCCTCTGTTGCTCTCGAGGTTTTTGTTGCTGCTGCGTGCCGACAGCCTCTTGTCGACCTTTGAGAAGACAGCGAGCACGCACGCTGCTTTGTAGCTCGCACGCTCGGTCATTCACACAAGTCGCCATGGTAGCCCTAGAACCTGATCCGTTCCTGAACGAGTTCGGAAAGCTTTTTGAGCGCAACAAAAAGACTGGATCGTTATCTGTCACAATGAAACGAAGTGAGTTTTTACATCCACTCTGCCGTCCGATGTTCTGACTTATCAACCGAGCAGAAGTCCCCAACACAGCCTCTTAGCAGTTTGACTTGTTGCAGCAAATATGAAGCCACGAAACACACGTCACCCAGATACGGTGAGCAGGTTGGATCAAATTGGTACTCATGCTCCATGCTGGGCCCACACGACGAGAACATGTCGGCTTCTACTGCTATTGCACAGGCTGCTGAGTACAGATGTTTGGTCAGGGCTTCAGATGGCAAGAAAAAAATCACTACTGAGGTAACATCACTTTTCTGTTGTGTCAAGCTCAGCAAAATCTAAAGCATTGTGGCACTCCACAATTCAAAGCATTGCACTATCACAAGGTGCCGTTATCAAAACCACTAGTGGGAAGCAGACTGCAACACTGTAGATAAGTAGCAAGGAGCAAGGACGGTTTCAGATGTCATACGCAACCATTCTCAGAGTAAGCAACGGGACTGAAGGTGCTGAACCGTCCATGCATATCACATAGGGTAGCAGGTGTTGAGACTGTTATTGATGCACTACAGGCCCATATGGACGCTTTGAAGAAGAGGGAGAAAAGCAAAAAGCCAGTCAGCAAGAAGTAGCTTTCTGATGATGCTTTTCTCAATTTTGCAGCAGTACAGCAACCCTTACTGCCTCCAACAGTTTTATGGAAATTGCTTCGCCTTTCTGCAGTGAGACTCGACCGTTGCCAACTGCAATGGACTGAATGATGCTCAGCTGCTTGCAAAGTGGTGCTGCATGCGTAAACACAGAACTTCGGAAATCTGCCTTAAACGTGTTGTCTGCGGTTGTCACAACAGCACAGCCCCTGGATGCGCTGTTATGAGCATCATACTCTAATCCAATTTATGCATGCCAGTCTGCTGCGCTGCAAGCATGATGAAGCACACACCACTGCGCCTGTACAAACATGTGATTGCATGCTTTACAGTCGACTACCTCCTGATATCTACATCTAACACTCAGAAAGTCACATTGCATGCCACCATGCGCAAGCTACATTGAGCACGTACTCCTGAGGAGGGGCCTGCCGATCATATCATGCCATGCCACAGTACGTGTGTCTGTCTGAAACTCAGCAACCAGATGTTACATTGGCACAGGTCTTGTTACGCAAACATGCCATGGCCATGCGTTGCTGTGCTGCCTGAAGCAAATGTTGCTACAGGTGACCTATAGGTCTGGCACAACAACTATATATGGAGGTGCTGCAGCTAACCATGCACAAAAAATCAAACACTCAGCATCACTACTACTGAATAAGTCTGATTGGCAACCGCCCTAATCTGAATATCAGGACCAGCCTACCGACATGGCAAATACAGTGCCCCTCAAAACTTTTAGGCCTCAGCAGCATGTCTGCTTGTCTTTGGTGACAGGTGCCAGAATCCTCCTATTGTAATCAGGTACGGTAATCTCTTGCAAATGGTATTACTAAGATAGAAAGAATGAAAGGCATTGACCGCAAGCAGTCACACATGCCAAGACTGAGATGGTAGCTGAAAGCTAGAAGATAGATGGAGCTAATGGACAGGGTGACACACTTTCTGTTGCTCCCACTTCACAGTTTCAGCCATGTCAGCTGCTCCATTCTGCTGAGCCTCTGAGCAGTCCACCGACCCCAATACATACTGAATGGTCTTCATGTCATCCTGCTTCTTGCCCTTTGTTGCAATGATTTCAAAGGACATGCCTTGCAGGTCTGCCTTCAGTGTTGCCTTGTGGTGATCCTTCTGCCATGTCACCTCCAGCAGATGTGGCTCAGCACCGTCCACAACATCCACCTGGCACCCAGCAAAGATGGTTTCAAATGATCTGTGTGACATGGCTGAGCCTTTCATGCCCATAAACCAGGTGAATCAGGGTGTCGTGCTTTAGGCCTTGCTTGTGGCTCAGAAAGGCCGACAGAAATCTTGCATACTTCTGGATACTTTTTCAGTAGGGAAGTCTAGCTTTGCACACACTTGCACCTCACGGGCATTCACGTTCCCAAAAAAAGGTACCGACAGTAACAAACAGGAAGAAGGCGCTGTTTGCACAAAGAAGCTGACAGAAACAAACAAAGACAAAGGGGTGAAGGGAGGGCGGGCCAACCTGGCCCATGAAGGCTTGGTGGGTGTTGCGGAACTTGCACAGGTCCAACAGGGCCTTCACCACCGGCTGCTGCAGAGCTGCCTCTGCCTCCTCATTTGTGTACTTGTGCCTGTTGATGTCGCGCCCTGACCCTGTTGCCAGCACCGCCTGCGCACCCACACAACGTTTCATTGCCGCTTGCTAAAGCAACCAGGCTGTGTGCCCTTGCCACCCCATGAGCATGTTGCATCCCCAATCAGACTGTGTGGCCTCACCACCCCATGGGCATGTGTGCCTGTCAAACTCCTGGAGACAATGCAACCTGCAGAAGCTACAGTTGAGTGAGCACTGACTTGTTTGAAATGAAAGAGACACAACAAGCAGGGTGTCATGAACATTGTCACATGTCTTCACTGGTGCAGAGATGGCTCTGCATGTGCTGCCTACCTGGCAGTCACCTCAGCTGTGATCCCAAACGTCGTGCACATGCTGACAATGTTATGACGTCTGGCACCACTGCTGAGGTGACTGACAGGTAAGCAGGACATGCAGAGCCATCTCTGCCCCAACGAACACACTAAAGCCGAGATGCAATGGTGACACCTTTGCAACGCATTCTTCATGCGGCAAACTGAACCTGACACCAGATTTAGAGCTGTTGCTGTAAGCCTCCAAGATTTCCACAAATAGTCCATCAGTTGCGGCTCTCACACAGTCACACTGAGCACATGCACCTCACAGACAAAAGCATCAACATCTCTTCATAGGATCTCGACAATATGATGGGTTGAGGGTCAGCCATACTCACATCATAGTCGTTGAGGCCAGCAAAGAGGCCAACATAGTAGACCATGGGGATGCCGGGTGTGAAGAACTGTATGGCTCTGGCCAACAGGTAGTGGCGAGCATTGCCCCCCAAAGCTGAGTAGTAGGTGCAGTTGTATTGATGGGGGCGCCCCTGGTAGGCCTTGGTCTCAGGGTCGTAAAAGTACTTGAAGTTGGGACTGCACCCCAACCTGTGCTCCACCACGTCCGACAACTCCTCCACACTGACAACCTGCCATCAAAAGAGCTTCTTGAGATGGAGAGGGTGTATCACACAGGACAATGCACACCTCTGAAGTGTGTCATGAGACTTGCCCAACAGCCGAGAGCGATACATGCTTGAGTAAGAGTGCCTGGAAGCCATACTGTCCAGCAAGGTAGACCCATGATGTCAGTCTTAGCACGCTTTCACTCAAGCAGACTTGCTCAGAACCAGCACAAGCACAAAAGCATGGTCTGCGCTCATGTGCATCAGATTGTAACAGACATGATCTGTGCGACACAGAGTCTTGAGTCTAGAAGCTGTGCAACAACAGACCTTGGGTCTAGACATAGACCTAAGTGGCATGCAGGTCCCCCCCCCCCATGTAGGGGGGGCACTTTGGGCATCAGGATGCCTTTCAACATCGTCCTAAGCTGAGATGATACTTACAGAGGCAAGGCCAGAGATGTCATCAATGCCCATGCCGTCATGTGTGTCCAGCACGGTGATCTGGCGTCTGGGGCAGATTCGCAGCCAGTTGGCAATGTTCTCTGCTGTGTGGAAGGTGAAGGCGTGCAGCAGCAGCAGGGGCAGGGCAAAGTCATACACAAAATAGCCCTCCTTGGCTAGCTTGATGTTGGTCTCATACTCCTCGTGAACCTCACACAGCAGCCTGCACACAGCATGTAAGTCAGATAAGTTTTGGAATATTTTTGCTGATTCATGACAAGAGATTGGTGTTGTGCCCTTGTGCACAATACAGATAGCAAGTGACAGGCGGCTATTAGCAGAGGCTCTGTCACAAGAGATGTTTGACGGATTAGAGAGGCAACCGAGAAATTGCCTGAGACTGTAGTAGAGGCTGTGAAACACGGTAAGGTGTTGTTCACATCACAGATTGCTGTGAGCCACACCAGACGCCATCTGCGGGTATGGCAGGCTGCATGACAGAATTGCAAAGAGCAATACACATTCACCATGACAACGCCTGAGACTTAGCAAATGCTGCCAGGCATCTCACATACTGCAATACAGAGGTCATTTCAGTATATGATGTTCACATGGGCAGGATCCATTACATGATGCTTGATTTGTGAAGACCACTTAGGTGCGTCATGTTCCTGTCAAACAACAGTGAAGACGCTATGATGAAAGCATGGAAGAGAGCAGGCTTAGAATGTCTTTTTGCTGTGTGTAAACAAACCAGTCCGCTTCAAAATGACAAAGAAATGTTTGGAATTGCTCACCCAGTGTCGTGCTCCTTAGCAGCCTCCTCTAGATCTTTCAGCAGCTCCCATACCTCTGGCTCCTGCAATTGACCACATGGTGCTTTACAAACGGCAAACTCTGCAACTCTGCAGATATGCAAATCGCTAGTCCTGCCCTTTTCTGTGGACATAGCCATCTGGTGATGCTCTCAACAATCATGATGGTGGCTGCAATGTAACAAGCAGCACACCTAGATCTGCTGGTCCATGCAGCCATGTTGTTTCAGCATAACAGACTGTTTTCCTGATGTAGTACAGACTGACCTTGCCTAGCCTACGCTTGCCTACGCTTGCCTACGCTTGCCTACGCTTGCCTAGCATGCGCACAACATCACAAGAGTTGTCAATACCATAACAACCTTTAAACCCTATCGAAGTCAGTACTCCAGCTGAGGTTTCACTACACCATGACAAACAAGACACATGTTCAGAGCCTAGTCACACAGAAAGGTGACTGGCAGAAGGCGGCAATGCATTGCACATGAGAGCAGAGCAGAGGCATGAGGCACCCCACCTGGAAGAAGCATCGGGTCCCCGGGGTCTTGGTGGCATACCCAAAAGCATCCAAACGGATTAGCTTTGAGCCCCTTGTGCCCAGGGATCTCAGGGAGTCCAGCATGAACTTCATCCCTGCAGGCCACTGGTCATCAGACACTTGAAGACAGTTGAAGGCACCAAAAATTGCATTTGATATGTGGTTGATCAACCCATATTAAAACATCCTGCCTGCTTTGTGCCTGCCATGAGTCACACAGTGCTATGCTTGGGCCTGCCTGTGCTTTGTTCCTACATGCGTCACATGCTGCCAGTAATACAGGCTGATCATCCTTTCCTCCGCCCCAGCCTGCTACATTCAGCTTTTGGTGTAGATCTGTTCCAAAGACATTGAGGCAGACACCACACCGACGTCATGATTGCAAATGCAATGTCAACATCAGGACTGACATACGTCGTAGCTGCTGACCTGACTCTGCAGACATGTCAGCAGCACAATAGGGCAGAGTGAGGCAGAATGACTGATGCAGGGCAGGGCAGGGCAGGGCAGGGCAGGGCAGGGCAGGGCAGGGCAGGACAGGGCAGGGGTACCTGGCTTGGAGAAGGGGTCAATGTCAATCTGCTGGGCCCCAAAGGTGCACCACAGCTTCTTCTTGCTGCCGTCCTTCATGTCCACCTCAATCACTGGAGCCTCAGGCTTACGAGTTCTAATCTTCTGTAGCTGATCATCAGTGGGCTCACCTACACACATATACATACTTCAAGCCATAGCATCATTGACAGATGAAGCCATTGCCAGATGTAGCCAAAGCTGCTGATTGAACTTGGTGTTGTAAGTGCAGGACTAGGTCAATTCCGGCAGTCATCCCCGCAGGACTAGGTCAACCCCCGCAGTCACCCCCGCTGATGATGCCACTGGTGCTGGCACTAGAGTGTTGTCCAACTTGCATTCACTCTACACACTCTGAGTGCATATGTGTGGCTCGTGTGCTGTAGAACAGCGCGCAATCCGTCCTGTGAAAGAGGGCATGCATGACAGGCAGCGCACATGCCATTGATAGCATTAGGTGCTGTCTATGACATGGACACTTTGGCCAACAATGTGTCTGTTGCATGCAATCAAGATTCTGGGTGTTGCAAGCAAACAAACTGTCTCCTGAAGCACAGTATAACTTGATTGTGCCTGCAGATGTGACTGTTGAATGGGCGTAGTGACTTGTTCACAAAAGCCAGTTGCGGTCAGAAGACTGTGAATGTTGGGCATAGCTGCAACAAGGCACTGGCAGATGGAGACAAGCAGAAACCCACCTCCCCACAACTTGTTCCAATCAATGAACATCTCCCTGAACTCTGACTTATCTCCCTTTGCCAGGTAGTCTTGGAACTCCTTGGAGGCAGGCGAAATGTGATTGACCATGCACTCCATCTGCAGGTCATACTCTGCGCCCAGGGCTTTGACGTCATCCCAGGTACCAAACTTGGGATCTACGTCCTGGTAGGTCAAGGGTGCAAAGCCTCCATCACCAGAGGAAGGGTATATTGGAAGCAAATGCAATCCAGAAATGGCACCTGCAGGATGACATCTCAATTGCTCAAGCATTGCTATGGTGCAAAGCTGCAGATACTTAGCTTTGCCTGTTTGCTCACCTTCGCTACTGGCAGAACAAGGTGCTGTTTGTGAATGCATTTGCAGAAACTATAATGCCTAAATGCGTTTGAAGTGCTTGCCTGAAACATTGTTGTCTAGAAATGACTTTAGCGCCTTGAGATTGCCACCAACAGCATCACCATAACAACTTAGCTGCACCTGCACAGCAGAGGATAACCTGTCTCCAGCAACTGCAGGCACAGCATCACACCAAGCTGTAACGTGATTTGCTGCGCGATGATATAAGTAACATCAGAAGCTGTCTGACCTGGTTCTTAAGGTTTTCTAGTGGATCGTCACTCTTGCCGTCGAAGTGCCTTTCCGGAAACGGGTTCTGTTCCGCTTGCTGAAGCTCCTTGATAACGTTTGGGTCACTACCACCCATGTCAGCGGTTTCCATGACGTCACTGTTGGTCTCAAATACGGACGACCCGTTGCTAGAAGTGCCGTTGCCGTTGCCGGTGTTGACTGAGTTACAGGTCAGTTTCAGTTTCTGCCCCGAGAATTTGCTGCCGCTGTGCAAATGAAAGCGTGTTAGACTTGAAGGTCCAGCTCTGAGCCTGCAGGCAACAAGAATATGTGCTCGCGCCAGCCCTCTCACGCTTTGGAGGTCTTACCTAAGCATAAGGCGACTGGGGACAACGGAAAAGCATAAGGAGAGCATAAACGGTCAACCGGCTGTAAGGCATACCTAGCGGATATGCGCAGCCGAGTAGCGCCTGTTGTTTGTGCCCCAAGTACAGTACGGCTGCTCGATAATGATTTGTTCGATCTTCCCTGGCAGCGCAGTTTCATAACAAGCTAGCTACCTTTGTTGCAGAGATCAACAAACTGACCTCGGGCTAGTATTACGCGTGGAAAGCAAGCCTAGGGCTGCGGCTCTGCAGCGTAAGGTGTTGGGGTTGATTGTGGGCTAACACTCTAAAATGTGACTTCTAATTACGCCGCAGAGGTGGCTATTCACTGCTTTGTGCTTAACTGCGGCAAGATAGCTTGGCATGTGAACAATGACGTGACATATATAGCTATAGGAATCCTGTCCCGAGAAACCCAAATTTAATCCCGCTACCCAACGATTCGTTTACAGACCTTCAGCCGGCAGTCGCACCTGCGCTCGTTGTCACGTTCCCAGGTGCTGAGTACGAACCCCCTTGGGTGCTTAGCCCGTCTTTCCGCAAGCTTTGCAGGGAAGCATCGGCACCGCAAACATGGGTTGTGACTTCTATTTGAACACATGGCTCACTGGCTGTGTTAGTGTCCCTCGTCCGCTGGTCAGGTCAAGTACACCGGGGTCACAAGGTGGACACGCCCCTGCCCTAGAAAAAAAGCGTATCTTTCTGCAACTAGAACGCGAACCTTGCTATGACCATGAATATGACAGTGATTCAGACGGCGATCGTGAGAGACAGAGACAAGGACGGGTGCCTAAGACGAAGATCCTGATGGCAGATGGTAAATGGAAAATCTCCAGCAAGGACAAACGAGAATTTTATGAAAGGAGAGTGAGAGCAGAACACCCAGCAATCATACACATTACTGATTTACAGAAAATTTATGATGCACAAAGCCGACAATGAGGAGTGCGGAGCAATCCAAGAACCTAGCGCCCTGGCGGGGGCCGAAGCAACATGTAAAACTGTGGACTGGCGCACGGCTGCATGCCTGTGTCGTTGACAACGATGCTTGTTCACTATTGCATAGCATGCGCGTACAACAGTCAGTTATGCAAATGTGTATAGTATACACTGTATACTCATACATCCAATTCCCAAGGAACTCTGCAGCATATTCTCATGGAGGTGCCGAACCCAATAGAGATATATAACATATACATATTTGCCCAACTGACTTTACAGTGCATTCTGACAAAACGTACGGCCTTGGTTGAACAACTGCATAGATCCTCAGATAACTGCAGCAATACTACTTATGACTTAAACAAACCACAAATGGCGGAAACATGCGCAAGATTTGCGCGTGAAAACGACGGTATATTGTCTTCAGCGCATGCGGTCTGCAATCTTTGCAGCAGACAACGCTTTTGAGGCCTTTTGGACCTGGACATACGCCACATCAACGTTATATAAGTTCAAACTTATGTCAATGTTACTGTGTGGCTGAAATGGGAGCGCAATGAGTCTGCTTGCAGTGCTAGCTGTGCCCTCTTACCAAACCAGTGACACTGTAGTTCAACCATGGTGGCTTGAATCCAAGGGACAGGGAATGTCACAGTGTGGCTTATATGTATATTTGTCTCATTGACTGCATGTAAATGCAATGAGCTTGCTTACAACGCCAGCTGTAGCCTTGTATCGCCCCTGTTACAGTCATCATGTTAAACGTTTAACAATTTCAATGACGCTTGGCAGAGGATGCTCCCAATTCCTTGCTCTAAATTCGCCTCATCCATGAACACTGAATTGATCCATCGAAAAACTTTCATGGCAGCACGCAATGTGCAATTCGCTCTGGTTTGAGGTCATGCCTGCTAAAAAAACCATACTTTGGGAGTAGCAGGGACATTACTAGCATGATGCCTGAACTGTGTCACCAGAATGTCTTGACCTTTTCACAACCCATCAGCGTATATGTGCTCCTCTAACTGATTGATGTTACTTAGTCATCCGGTAAGACCTTGGCTTCTCCTCTAGAATCTTCTTCCTGGGGCCAGACTTCAGCATCCAGTCTACAACCTGGCTCTGTGTGGTGAGGGCCTTGTCCACAGCCAGAGTGCGCCTGCCAGCCCCTCCGTTGCTGAAGGTCTTGTTGTAGTTGTCCTCTCTCAGCAGCAGCTCGGCACGCATCTGTTGCAGCTTGTCCTCACTGGCTTGCAGCTCAGTGGCCTGAGATGTGACCAGGCTGGACAGCTGCTGGATCTGAGCCACATCCTCTGCTCGAGACTCCCTGCATGGGGGACAAGCAGGCTGCTTGTAACATGTGTACAGCTCAGCAATGTTGAGAACAGCCGTGCCTTGCAGGCCTGCAAATAGCTTTGCCAAAAGCATAAGTCTCACAAATTCTGCATTTAACGCCAACTGTCTTTACCGATTGTGGTGAGAACAGCACCTGCTGCCTGCATGCAGACTACAAGCCTGCATGCATGTAGCTGGAAGCCTGCTGAATCACACTGTCAGACACAGCCAGCAGAAGTGCACTTGCTCACCTAGCATTGAATCGTCTTTCCAGTACACCATATTTGGCCAGCAGCTCAGAGTGCAACTGGTGGGCCTGGTGCTGCTGGGCCTGCAGCGCCTCTTGCGTCTCCTCTGCAGCTGCAGCCTGCTGATCTCTCAGTGCCACCACCTCTGAACTGAATCTTCCTTGCAGGCCCAGGATGTCAGACTCATGCTGGCTTTTCAGCTGAGCCTCCACCTGCTGTGCATGCTGAGCCTGCTCAAGCACGCTGTGCTGCAGAGCCTGGACCTGGCTTTGCAGCTGCTGTGCCTGTTCCTGTGAGCTTCTCAAGTCTGCCTGCAGCCCCTGCTTGCTCTGTGACAGGCTACCTGCTTCAGCCTTGAGCGTTTGAATCTGCTGAGCATGCTGTGCACGCTCTGCTGCAAGGACCTGGTCATGCTGCTCTGTGGCAGAGGTCAGACTGGCGCTGACCTGTTGTTGCAAGAGCGCTGTCTCTGACTGCAGCTTGGCAGTGAGTTGCTGTCGCAATGCCTCAAAGTCCTGCTGTGCTTGTGATGCCTGTGCTTTGGCAGCGGCATCCGCAGCTGCAAGCTCTGCTGTATACCTGCAGTCCCACCAGCTATTTGGAGATTGTGCACATGTGATCTGGCCCCAGGATGACATGCTTGTGCTTGAAGTTGGTGATGCCAGGAAACAGCGCTGCAGATGTAGTGTGAGCCATCAAAGTGCAGACATCCATGATGCTGCCCACATACAAGTGGTGTCAACATACTCACAATATGTGACAAGCTTGAGATGCTCAAAAGATCTGCATGATGCTGCCCACACATGTCATTGCTTATAACTCTGCCAACAGCAAGCTTTCTCAGACCAACATCAGCCTATATGGTACAGCACAAAGCACACCTCTGTCTGCAGTCAGCCAGCTGCTGAGCCTCATGCTGAGCCTGCTGTGCTACCGCTGCTGCATGAACTTGATGCAGCTTGCTTGCATTTGCCGCCAGCCTTTCTTGAGTATCAGCTGCTGCTTGCTGCGCCTGCTGGCCATGCCTTGCCTCAAACTCTGCTGCCTGCTTTACCAGAACCTCAGCGTGCGTATCACGCAAGCTAGCCATTTGTGACTGCCAATCGGCTTCCTGCTGACTCATGGCTGCAGCGCTTGCCCGTTCCAAACTTCCCAGCTCCTGCTGTGCTGCAGCTTCCAGCTCAGCACGCAAGCAGCTCCTGAGTGCATCGTCACGAGCAGAACCATCTGCAACTGCTGCTGCCACTGCCTGCTGCATAGCAGCCTTCCAACTGCGCTCCTTCTGACTGAGCTCTGCTTTCAGGGTCATCTCTGAGGCTTGCCTGTCTTGCTTTGCCTGCTTCTGCAACATCGCTACCTCATCACTCAGCTGTGCCACTTCTGCTCTAGCTGTGGTGAGCTGGCCTGTCAGCCCTTCAGCGGCTTGCTGCAAGCTGTCAGCATTGCTAGTGGCACTCGCCAGCTCAGCCTGCAAGCTGGCTGTCATACCCTTGCCTGCCTCCACCTGAGAAGCCCCACATTGCGGCACCAGTCAGACTCTTGACCATCACATACATCATGTCAGGAGCAGACTCATCACACACAGATATGTTGGTCACAGCCTTGAGACAGCAATGTCAATTCACATGGGTCATCTGATGCTGACGCCACGATCAATTGTTGTTTGAGTATGACTTTGTGTGCGAAAAACAGGAGTGACTCACTGGCTGGAGTGAGTGTACCTGTCGTCTGGCCTGTTGCTGCAGCGCCTGCAGGGCAGCATGAGAGCTGGTGCTCTCTTGTAGAGCTGCTGCCAGTTTCTCCTGCAGGTCTCTTGCCTGCCGCTTCTCACAACCCAGACTTGCTTCCCAAGCCGTTCCTTCAAGCTGATGCTCGTCCTGTTGATGTCATAACAGCTTGACGGCAGGCAGTGCACAAGGTATGGTCCAATCATGCACACATGCATCACACAAACTACACTACGATAGCAGACATCCAGCATAGCCACTCTCGTGACTCTTCTTGCATGTACAGGCGTCGGCATTTGCAGCAGCTGCATTATGGCTTGACAACATTATACTGCTGTGAAGTTGCTCTGTCAGCAGTCGGGCAGAATCGCACCTGCATTGCTTGGACGGCAGCTTGATGCTGCTGCTGCTGATTCCTCAGGCTCTGCTGTTGCTGCTCCTCAGCTTCCACTAGAGCCTTCTCATGCTGCTGCTCCAGCACAGTCAGTGCATCAGCATGATGCTGCTGAACCATTCTGACCTCAGCTTGCAAGCTCTCAGCCTGTGCTTGACTGTCACTCATCTCATGCCTGTCAGCAAGGGCACATGCTGTCAGCCTTGCCAACAATGCAACTAATGTCACCTGCAGCATCCTCAGCTGGCGTGTGCTGTCCTCCGCCCTTGTTTGGTACTTGGTAGTAAGCTCGAGTGTACTCCACAGACATGGCAGCTGATGATAGGCAAGCTATTGTATGCACGCTGGCACAGAAGCTGGGGCAGAAGTGAACGTGAAAACAGTAGCAGTCTGTTCAAAAGCAAGCAAACAGTAGGGGCAAACTTGCTGAAGGAAAAACGGCAGAATGCGTACCTCAAGTCTGCAACGAGACGTGCATGCTCAGCCTGTGTCGCCTGCAGCTGATGCTGCACCTCAAGACTCACCCCACTCGCCTCAGAGACCTGCTGCTGCAGCTGCCTCAGCTCAGTCTGTGCCAGCTTCTTCTGCTTGCTCAATTCACCTGCTTCACGCTGTGCTGCCACTACGTCAGTCAGTAATCTGCTGTTTTGCTGCTGTGCAGACTGCAGCTGGGTCCGTGTGTGGTCAAGCTGGCTCTGCAAGCTGTCCACCTGCTGCTGGGTGCTGTTGGTCTGCTCCCTACATGTGGCAAGCTGCAGCTCCAGATCAGCTGTGGCAGTTTCAGCTGCAGCTGCCTGTTGTGCCAATCTGGTGTTGTAGAGAACTTCCTGTTGAGCTTCTTTGGTTTGCAACTGTTCCACATGCATGTCCTTGGCCTGCACAATCAAAGCACGTCATGCCCCAGCAGCAGTCATTTTTTTAATGGATATAAAGGGCAAAATTGGCCTGGATAGCATCAAGAATCATCTCCACCATGTGACAGCCCAGTTCAGGCTGGGTCGAATTCGTATAGTGGTCAGTATTCCCGCCTGTCACGCGGGAGGCCGGGGTTCAATTCCCCGATTCGGCGAAATCTTTTGTCATTTGCTTGGGCACTCAGTATAGGCCGGATTGGGCTCATTGAGGTATGCAAAAACAGTCGACAGGATTTGCAAGATGTTCAGCAGCAGCCATTGCAATTGCATGCCTTGTGAGCTGCATGCATGCGGGAGGGCTGACAGGTTATGTCAGACTGCTTTTACCTTGAATATGATGGCCACCTAATGTGCAGTTGGGTTCATTGACTACCTTGGTTGCATTGTGACTGTTGCTGTCAAGTCAAGCAGGAGTTCATCTTGAGAAGCGGCTGCCAGAAGAGAGTGATGTGTTACACAAGTCCGCTGAGCAGCAAGTTCTGCTTGCACGGTTCTCTTGTGCCTTAAAATAACGTGTGCCTTAAAATAACTTGTGCCTTAAAATAACGGTCACGCTTCTCAAAGACCAGTTGCGCTCTAAGTCAAGTACAGGGGCAGTCATGCATACCTTGATATCAGCCATTTGTTGGTGTGTCTGGTCCTGCAAGTCCTGACACTGCTGTTCCAGCTGGTCCACCTTGCCCTGGGCGGCATGCAGCTCTTTCCTGGTCTGCGCCAGGTGTGCTTGGCTGGCTGCCAGGTCTTGCCTCACGCCCTCTGTCTGCAGCTTTGCTGCTGCAAGGGTTGCCTCTGCTTCTTCCCTGGCAGCAGCCCCTTGCCTATGCAACACAGAATCAAATATCAGCAGGCTGGGCGGTCATCACACTGTATGCACCAGATTAAACAGAACCTGAAGGCCAGAAAACAGCCATTGGACATGCAAGGCGTGGTTGGTTTAGTGGTAGAATAGTACCCTGCCACGGTACAGACCCGGGTTCGATTCCCGGATCACGCAGTGGCCTTTCATTTTTTTATTTTTGAGGGTGAACAAATTTGCCATGCAACTGAGGAGCCGTCAAGATCTACGAATCACCATGTAGTCATATCAGCGCAGACCAATAAGGCACACAAATTACAGCTGTACACCATGCTTGAAGTCAGGGCATAGGACCAGAGACTTACTCAAGGCTTTGCTGCAATTGGTCTGCCTGCTGCTGTACTGCACAAGCCAGATTGGCTTTCTGAGCCGTGGCTTGGCGGTGGTGATGAATCTCAGCCAAAGCTTTCTCCAGCTTGCCTTGCCATTCTGCCCTGACTGCACCAACCTGCTCCTCTAGAGCCTCCCTTTCCTGCTCCCAACGTGTCCTTTCACTCTCATGCTCTTGCATCCTGAAATCATATGCAATGCCTTTTGCTGTGTCTGTGGAATGCCACACCCCACAGCTAAACATTATTGAGCCCTGCTTGCTGCTATGCTTAATGCTTATACTGTCTGTTTGTCTACCTGGCAGGCTCACTGCTTGTCTGTCTTGAGTGTTATGCCCCATTGGTTTATATCAGATCTGGCCCACGTCATAGAGCTAAGATAAGCGGCGCATTGCTAGTGTGTCAGGAAGCTTACTTCCTGCACTGTTATAGCCAAGCAGCATACTGCTTGCTGCAGTGGAAGCATGACCATACCTGGTGAGCGCTGCTTGTTGCTTGCTGGCCAGCTGGTGCTTGAGCTCATCTTCAATGCCCAAGCGCTCAGCCAGCATGTTGGCATACTTCTGGTTGCCCTGCTGCACAGCCTCCAAGGTTTCTTGCCTGGCCTGCCCTAGGGCAGCTTCTTGACGCTGCCCTTTGGCCTGGGCTGACTGCTGCAAGCGCCCTGCCTCTGCCAGCTGGCGCCTCAAGTCCTCCCTCAATCCTTCTGCCTGTCAGCATGACATGAAAGATGTGAGATGCTGCAACAGCTGGAAGTCTTGGGCAGGGAAGATTGGGCATGACAGGGAAATTGATGCTGCACATTCATGGCTACAAGTCTCATGTAAAGATGCTTCATGCAGCGTTGCCCTAATTTGGCTGCACGGATGCTAAGCCAGCACGTAAGCTGTTGGCTGGATGCAAGTAGGCTGCTCTGCTCATTGCACCTTCTGATTGCCTTGGCACAGACTGTGTTTGTCCTCTACTGCTGTCAGCCACTTAAGTGTATCCTTAGTGTATTAATGCATCTTGCAAACGGACTTGAACATCCAATCTCTAAGCATCAGACAGCAACCTAATAGAGGGCTACCCGCAGCATGATAGGTGTGCACAAAAGACAGCAGGGCTGGGCACACCTGCAGCTGGAGTCTGTTTAGCTTGGCTTCGGCAGCCTGTGTGATGGCTGCCTGAGCATCACCAGCAGCAACCTGCTGCGCTTGCAGCTTTGCATTTGCCTCTCCTTTCCCAGCCTCATATCTAGCAGTCATCTCCTGCACACCATCAATGTTTCAGGACATAAGTGTCACAGCCCAGCCTTAATCCTCAAAAAAACGCTCTACACTGGCCAAATAATACAGTGCACACACAAAAAATCACCATAATAGTTGCTCAGGATACAGTTTCAAGTGCCACTGCCCCAAAAGTGAGTGTGCATCAGGAATGTGCATCATAACATGCACATATCCACACACAGTAAACAAGAATCCCAAAATCCAGAGGTTGCTAATTGTGTCTTCAGGGCTCCAGGATGATATTGAGGAGGTACAGTCATGAGTCTGGGTCAGCATGGACAAGGTATGTGTCATTGTACCATGCACTGGCAGCTTGAAATGGAGGGCAACAGGTTTCAAGGCAGCACATTTGGCAAAGTATAAGCATGGCGCATGCAGCATGCCTAGCTGTCAGCAAGAGCACAGCCCCACCAGGGAAAGATTAGTGTTCTTACTGAAAATTGTTTCCTTGCACTGAAGGCTCACAAGCTGCAATGTCAGAAGGTCACCTTTATCACAAGGGCTATTCGTGACTCCTCCTGCTTGAGCGCCAGCTGCTTGTTGAAGGCCCCAAGCTTCTCAGCAGTGCTTTGCAATATCTGTTCGATCTCAACCTCATACTCACCAGCAGCTTCTTGCAAATTGCAGCTGTCCTCTGCACCTTTTGTGTTCAAGTGCCTGATGACCTGCAGAGAACCGCGGTGTTGTAACCAGGGCACGTGCACAAAGGCAGTGCTACTATATTCTGCGCAGTGTCTGAGCTTACTTTAGTCAACTGGCTCAGCTTCTTCTGCATCTTCGCCTGCAGTCAGCCAAGCAGCTACACTCAGCCACTGAGAATGTCAGCTCGGAAGTCAGTGCACGTGCGGCCTGGTGCGGGAACCATTACAGTGGTGTGATGCACCATGTCATACCTCGACGCCCGGCACCAATTCAGCCATGGCGTCGGAATTGCGGGTGTTACTTGAGAGTGTGTACATGCCGGGCCTACAGCTTCCGCAACCACAGCACGCTCAACCCTGGTTGCCCCGCGGCAGGCGCCTGCAGTCTTTGGCGTCACGCAATGACGCATGCGTCCTGCAGTTTGTATGCCATGCACAACGGTCTAGACACCTGTCCAAAGGCTTTGGGCCAAAGCATTGCAGCAATTCAATAGAGCTGAGCAAGTGGGAAACCTAAATGCTCGTGCTGAATTGCATTGCATGCGCATGGAAATGCATGCGCATTAATAAAACACCAGACTTCACTTTCAAGGTCCCGCTGACAGGAACCTGTGAAAACACACTACACTGTCATGGCCATTCGTTGTAGGACCTGATACCAATGCGTACAGAGATGATAGCATCTTAATGTGCGATTTGTCATGACAACTCGCAAGTGCAATGCATATGTAGTTGCACACATATGGTGATGAGCAGATTGCATCTGGGGGCTGTTTTGCATCACAAGAGCAAACGAGCGTCGTGGAGTGCAGCTAGATGACATCAGGGAATATTCAAAGCGATATCAAAAAATCCATAGATCAGAATCTGTGTTATTGTGGCTGAACATGAATCGACCCAATCTTCCCAAGATAGGCTTGACAAAAGACGTTGGGTTGGCGATGCCAGATCAGTTCAAAGACTATAACGCCAAAGACTGTAACGCCAAAGGTAACGCCATGAAAACAACGTCAGTAACGCCAGCAACCAACAACCAGACTAAATAAAGCGGCATTTCCATTATGCCATGGTCACAAAGCGCGTAAAGAAGGAACTTGTGCGCTAATCGAAGACAAAGTCAGCGCGCGATGGCGAGCAGTCACATAGGCGGTATGGTACGTCAAGATCTTGGGCGTTACAACTGCCTCGGTTGCCAAGCTGTTAGGTCCTGCACAATGCTGCAGGAAGCAAGTCTCAGAGAGTTTTGTGAGAGGCCAGAAAACAAGGGTATCATTGAAAGAGAGCAGAAGAAGCAAGCTATGAGAGTGCTGCAAGTCAAGCAGCAACGTGACGCTTGGCAGTTCCAACAGAAGGTATTGCTCGACTTTTGCAGAGAGAAAGGATCATTTACGGCTTGACGTGCTGGCGTGTTGCACAGAACCCCGCATAAAATCTGCCAGTGGTACAGCATCCTTCAACAAAGCTTTGTGAACACACAGGTGTTGCGATCTGATGTTGAGGCACAGCAGAATGTTGTGCCCTTCCTGAGGCACAGGCTGCTCAGGCAGATTGTCAAATCCTTCACAAACAGCCCCAATGATGACTTCCAGGCTTGGGCCAAAAATCAACAGGCGATTGACACCCTGAAGGAAGCCCAGCGCCTACTGGACAATGGCTACATTTCAGAAGAAGACATGGAGCACTCCCTATTGGCACACCTGCAGGTAAGCAGGTCTGAGTACCACAGCCCTGCTGGGCAGATGTACTTGCTGGCCCATGGAGATGCGCATGCGCTCCTGCTCATCTTCAACTGTGTCTTGTGTCTGTAACTTTGCCAAACTACTAGACCAAGAATGGATGTGTGGATGTGTGCAGACCCAGTCAAGTCAAGATGGAAGTTTTGCCAGCAACAATGCAATTGGACAAAACATTGGAAGCAACCACTTGGTTCTGGTCTTGAATCAGCATGTGAGTTACTGCAACTCCTGCCACTTGCTCTGCTGATGCGAAATCACACGTGCAGCTGTCGCGCTGTCTGCCTTTGAATCTAAATGTACTGGCCACCATGTCCTCAGTAAAGCAGAGCATGCACAAAGCTTGCCCTGTGCCTAGACAGCACCATGTGAATGCACGTCTTTGGAGATCCTCAACTCAACTTTGCAAGCAAAGCAACATTTATGCCTCAGCTTGGTCAAGATTGAGCGTCTCTCTGCTGACTGCACGCGCATAGTGTTGCAGTTTACTGAAAGGAGACAAGGCAACCAGCACTACAGGCAGAAACACTTTGACGCTGCCCTAGCTCACTACGAAAATGCCAGATCAATCTTGGAGCCATTAGCCAGCAATGCAGCTGAAGAACAGCAGGAGATTGACATGAATCTGGCAAAGGTGTACCTGAACATTGCTGCGGTCTACCTAGCTCAGCAGCTTTTTGGCAAAGCCATAGCTTGGTGCACGAAGGTATTGGCAAAAGGTCCACAAAATGCAAAAGCGCTTTTGAGGCGTGCCAAAGCACACATTGGCAGACACAATTATCAGGTATGAACTTCTCACTTGAACATCTCCTCACCAGAGCTGCCTATCTGCAGGCATGCTGCAAGTGCTCAGGCAACTGCTGCTGCATGGCACGTGGCTGCTGCTTCATGAAAGTAACTGCTGTCACTTGAGCCTAACGCGCCTGATTTGCGCAGAATGCAGCAACAGACTTGTCAACCTTGGTCCAGCTAGACCCTGCAAACCTGGAAGCGCACAGCCTGTTACAAGAGACCAGAGCAAAGGACTATGCAGACAGATGTAAGTAGCACAGCATGCGATGTAAGCACTTGCAGAAATGTCATTACAGACAGCAGTCAAAGCACACCTTACCTGATCACCACAAATGAAGACAGGGCAAAGCAGTGAAAGCTTGCCAGATCAACACACACGTCACCAGTTGCCAAACTGTACACATTTGCACAGACAACAGCCTGCCTAGCTCACATTGAATGTCATTTTGTTGCATGTTCAGTAATGTTGCTGCTGCGATGTGTAGTGTGCTATCGCACTGATGTTTCACATGTCATCATGTGTGCTTGTGTACTTTCTGTTGTGACGTCTGTTGCTTTGCGATGTCTGCTGTGTCACGATCTGGAATACAGTGTGGCCTGTGCCCCAAACGCAAAGTCGCATGTCGACCACAATCATTGTCTGCATCTCAAGTAACAGAACACAAGCTGACTCATGTTGGTCATCCGAACTAGGCTCATGAGTGTTGTGTCCTAGACTGGTACCAATGTACTGTGATTTGGTGATGACCAAAACAGATTTTTAATGGTTGCAACATATTTTCTGTCTGTATTCTGCAACATGCTGTCTGTCGCTTCCAGCCATAGGCTTCGCACACCCACTGTGATCGTGTTACATCTGCAATAGTGCTTTGCCACCAGTGGGTACACCAACTTCGTTTGCAATAGGCGGGCACATCAGCTGAATATCGGGGGTAAGTGCGGGCCGCAATACTTTTCTTGACAATGAACAGGAAATTGCTGTCTGCTGCATCATCCTTGTTTACAGACCTGATCCTGTACACTTATTCACGCAATCTTGGGCTTGCTGTTTCCGGGCATGAAGGTCAAAGCTGCCTAGTCTGTGACACGACCTAAAGGTCGTGTTGTGAAAGGAATCAAGGTGGCCATCCTTCAAGCAATATGAGATATGAAGCTGCCAGTCCATATCATCACTGCTTGCTGCTTACAACCAGATCTGAGGGCGTGCTTTGACACATGTCAAGCCATGCAAATTCATCAAAACATATCCTGATGTCATCATGCTCTGAGCTGTGTCTAGCAGCGCGCTCTGCAATGCCCCTGATCTGGGTTGATCAAGCAAACAGCATGCAGCACTGCCAGGAGCTGCGCAAATTTTCAGTATCACTACTGATCATTCAGTGTCGCTGCCAGCCTCCTGCAGTGGAAGGAATTGTTGCCGCTGTTGTCAGCATCATGTGCAAATGTACATTGCCCTGATATGTTTTGACGCAACCATTGCCATCTGCACGACACCTGAGGATTGAACATGTACACACCATGCATCTGCACTGATATACACCATTCAAGATCATCAAATGGCAGGGCTGCTTGTGATGTGTTGTTGGTCTTTTGACTCATGTGCTAATCTATGCACATCACAGCATCTGTCCCAAATGGCTACATGCGGTTGCATGTAGTAGGGTATGGCGTGAAAGCCCATCAGCGTCAGCAGTGAGCGGCAGCCCCTTTGCGGCGTGGTCATGTCAGCTGTATGAGTGACTCACCTGTCGTTTACCCTGCTGCTGAGTGTCATCTTCATCATCATCGCTCAGGATTTGGGTGAAAGGTACCTGCAACAAAGGATGCCATCTCAAAGCTGCAAAGGGCCGTGACTCTGCATGCAGGCATCTATTCGTTTGTCAACAAGCCAGAGCAACAATGCTTTTTATTCAAGAAGAAAGGGGCGCAAGAGAATGCAGACCTGGCTGCTGACTTCCTGGCCAGTCAGGTCCTTGTGCTTGAGGTTGCCCTGCAGGATGTGCTGCTTTGCCGCCAGCATGACAGCAGTGACCCCCACCCGGAACTCCTCCAGAACATGCTTGGTTCCCACCACCTGCAACTCTTATCACTTCTCACCGCTGCTGCTGCTGTGCAACAAGCCAGGCTGCATGCATAGGTATGCAAACATTATTGCAGCTTGTGACTGACAATACTCCTGGGGGTGAGCACACGTGTTCACCGACTTCCATGCAATGGCAGTCTCTGTGCATTGTGCCATGTTGCTAAGTAAGGTACGCATGCATGCTTCGTGAGCTCTGAGGGTGAGTATGTGACATGCAGAGGTGAAACATGTTGATGCAGGGTACTTGACGCGGCAGCGCTAGGTGTGACTTGCATGCTGGATGAATTGCACCAGCAGTCTACAGGATTGGAAGCTCACCAAGTTGGCAATGGTGATGTTCTTGTTTGCCTTGCCCTCAGCACAGATGACATACAAGATGCGTGTTCCTGACTGGACATCCTTGATTGCCTGCATGGGCACAGCCATTTGCATGCATATCAGCAGGTTTAGCGCCCCTCTGAGCCACTTTTGGCTGCTAGCATGACAATGACAAATGCAGGACATGTCCTCAAAGTCTGTGGTGATGAATCAGCAGCATGTGGGTCACGTGGGATCTTGGCTGCAAGCTGTGCCTTGCGCAATGCATGCTGTTGCTGCCAGCTTCATCATGGGGCACTGAGACACTCACTGATACCAAACATGCCGATGAGCAATGTGTTTGCTGAATTGAATGCCACAGTGTGAATCAAGCCGTACGTCCCATGTCAGACATGCAGACCACAAGGAAGCCATGACACAGCAGTCCAACGCAGCAAGACACAGTAAACATTGCAGCAGGTTGATTCTGCATACATAGCCGGTACCAAAGTTGCTGTTGCATGCAAGACACCAGCTGAGCTATGGACCGCTGCATGTGTTGGGACTCACCAGCAGACAGAGCTGTTTGTGCTGCAGATGGCACACAAAGGATTTCATGAAATTGGCTGCTTTACCTTGCTGAAGGGCTCCACTTGGTTTGGATGCGTGGCGTACCAGGCCTCCCAGAAAGGCAGAGTACGCAGACAGTGCTGTATGAGCTTGCTGCCAAATCTCAATGCTTGTGCATGCATCTGCACACACCGGCAGCACCCTGTTTCGTCACAAGACAAGGGAACCCATACAGAAGCCAAAGAAATTTGATACTAGTCAAAACCCTTCATTTTGCAGCTTAGTGCCCCACTACAGATACAATTTGTAGGTGATAGCGCACACTCCATATGCCCTAAAAGCCAGTTTGTATGTGCACCTTGCAAGTGACAGTGATAGAGACAGCGAGATGTATGCAGAGGCCTCCTGGGAGTGCAACCACCAGGGCTACGCTGTGCTTTGGGGTCGCCCTTGCCCAGTCTCCTGGCCGTTGAAACACTTTTAGGCCAACTTGAAAAATGCATTTGCACTTTTTGCAGGTGCACTGCTACAGCAGACCAGTGCATCTGTTCACATTGTTGCTAGGACCGCAGTAGCTCGATGTGTATGCCCCAACTCAGAGCTAGCGGCACAAACAGAACTGACCCACCTGTATTCGCTTCAGATGTGCTTTGTTGAGCAGCAGCAAGCTGGAGAAGGCCTTGCCGCACTGCCTCAGTTGCTCCAAAGCAGAGTCCACTGCTTCCTGTTGCAAGGGTCCCTGGCGGCCTTTGTGCAGTGCCACTACACCAGCAGCATGTGTGGCCCATTGCAGCAGCAGCTCCTGGGACAGCGCCTTGTACCAGACGTGCAGACTGCTGCCACTCAAGCCTGAAGAAGCACATGTTGTTACACACACACACACACACACACACACACACACACACACACACACACACACCAAGCAGTGCTCAGATGGTGCCTGGAGCTGTTTAATACATCCTGACATTGGCTGCAGTGGATGACCTGTATTTGCTGTAGCAGGGACTGAGGGCCTTCAGAATCTCGTCTGCACATTGATTGTACACACAGGGTGTACTTTGCTAAACGGCATGACGGGGACAGGGTTATCAAAGGTCCCTCTGAGTGGCATCGATACCCGTGCAAAGCTCTGGAAAAACTCCCGTTATGTGCGCCAACAGATGGGACCCAGGTTACAGTGTAAGCCAGTTTGCAACGAACGATCGAGCCTACGAGCATGTGCAACACTTTTAACCAAACTGCTGCAGGGCCAGTGCCTGCTTGTTGGACTGCAACCTCACCTTCAGCCAGGTGTCAGCAGATCCACATGCATATTCAGGATAACGTTGATCACCTGGATAGGGAGCAACAGGCTCTTGAGCCTTCTTGCCGGTCAAAGGCTGAGAGGGCACTTGCGCCAGGGCTCCCTGCAACAGCCGAAGCATGGTCTGGCAAGGCTGAGGGCTCCAGGCCACCCACAGGTGCACCAAATCCCCTATCACCCCCTGCTGACCCTTCCACCCTCCCCCACTCCCAGTGGCAGGGTCAGCCCCTGGAGCTTGTGGAGGGGAAGAGGAGGACTCCTGGGGCTGTGACTCACTACCCTGTTGCAGGGCCTCCTCTGCTGCTTTACTTATGCCCTCTGAACACATGCAGCGCACAGTGTGACGCACCGGCATGAAGGTGCACAGCCATGTGCCCATGCAAGCCTCCAGCAAAGCTGAATGTGCACGATCAAGGCAGCCCATAGCCCTGGCAGCATGACATTGGGCAGGGTATGGTAAATAGCATGCTGGATGGCATCACACTTGAGGCACACACAGGTGAATGTACAGAGACAAGTGCCGCATGCATAGCTCACCTTTGGCTTGAGAAAGATCATCCCTGGTGCTTGAGGTGCCAGGAATGGTCTCAGCAATGCTGATCAGATTGGCTTGGACATGTAGCAGGGCAACTTCCTGCTCGAGAGGGCCCAGGGCCCCTTTGGACAAGGCCTTGAAGTAGTGACAGGCTTGCAAGCATCCCTGTATTGCCTACCAACAGCCACACCGCCTTTCACTACAGTAGCCTGTGCCTTGGCAATTGGTGCTGATCAGACATGTTTTTGACACACCCAATCACTGTTGCTACAAGTATGCTGCCACACACTATTGTTGGCTTTCTTCAGAACAGTGCTTGACTGATGAAAGGTTGCATGTAGCTACACATCTCATAGAATCATAGCAGAATCAGCACTCACCATGGTTGGAGTCGACAAGGAAACACATGTTTGCCAGCCTATGTACAGAGACTCAAAAGCTGACATGACATTGCAGCAGGCGACTTGGCACATCAGCATTGGCACTTCACACCAACAGCAACGGCTTTTGTCTGCATGCAAAGCAACTCATTGACTGCGCTATGCTTTTGCCTTCATTTCATCAGACTTGCATGGCTACCATGTTGTGTGCTGAGCAGAAAGACCTGCCTCATGTGATTTCATGGCGCGTGTGACTGATGGTGACTGATGGGAGTCCTGGCTGGAGGTGGCATCTTTGCCAAAAGCCCTGAGGAAGGCGTGCAGTAATCCCCGGTGTTCTGGTTGCTTCAGCCAATCTGCAGCTGTCAGCTGTTGAATGCAGTGCAGACCATGCTGCATCACCCTGCACCCACAACATCAGGCTTGCGTCAGTGGGGAGCCTTCACAGCATGTCAAGCCTTCAGTAATGCAAGACCATGTCAAAGCCGCCAGGCCACTTGCACTGGACACAAATGTGATTTGCCCTTTTTTTGTTCAAATGTCAAATGAAGGATTGATCTAGCCCATCACCTTTCTACTTTTGCATAGATACAGTGTGGAGGTGTAAGACCTCACCAACATGCTCACATATCACCAGTGGCAGACAGGGGTCACGACATGTAACATCATCAGCATACCACTGATGCACAAGTACCAGCAAGAGCTGATGACAACTTTTCTGCAATGGCAAAGTTTGGGATTTCCCTTTCTTCTTTGAGGGAGAGACAAAGAAGAGGATCTCAGGGAAAAGAAGGGGTTAGAAAGAGGACAGGGCGCAGGCAGCTTGCCTGGCAGCAGCAGGGGTGGGTGCCAGTGCGGCCGTGGCAATGGGATGTCCAGTGATGAGCAGGTCGGGGGTTGGGTCCTGGCTAGCCCCCTCCACCCATGCTGCCACCACCTCTTCCCCCTTGCCCACCTGGGATACCCCTTCCTGTCCTGCTCAGGTTCACACAAAGGCTGAGGGCAGGAATGCATCAGGAGGCAGCAAGACATGCGACATGTCCACATCGACAGGGGGAACACATATATGCCTGCAGTCTGTGGTGTGCAGCAAAGGCAGTATGTTATGCAAGGGGCAGGCACAAGAAAAGCTGGCCCTATAGCGCACCTTGAGTATGGGCTGCACCAGACTGCCTCGAGTTGCACATGGTGAATAAAGTTGGCAGGGCGGGCAGGATGCTCTCTAAGCCAACCCAGATCTGCTGTGGCGTCTGATGTGCCCCTGCACACACACATGCCTAGCCATTTATTTCAACTCGTCAACTTCACTGCAGATTTGAAATGCCGCCAGAACCAGAGTGTCAGGACATGCACAGCTGCGCACTGAACATGGGAAAAAGTCAGCCTCTATACATCAATGTCTGGATTACAAGCAGGGCTGTGCAGGACTGTGACTGCATGGAACAAGCCAAATCTCCCAGTCACTAATGAAGCAATAAGTTTGGACGGGGCACAGCAGCAGTTGGCAGTGATGATTGGTTGTGCAGAGTTGTTCATGGGTAGCATGTTACCTGCAGAGGCGTCCTGAGATGCAGCAGAGTTGAGGAAGGCAGGGCGACGTGCGCGCGTCAGGGCTTCCACCAACTGCACTTGGAGCTGCTCCAGCAGAAAGGCAGCAGGGGCCAAGGCTGCTTGAGGCAGGGCAGTGGCCTGCACCTGCCCCAGCAGGCGCAGCACATGCACATCCAGGGGTCGCAGCTGACCCTGCACCTCAGGCAGCCTACAGCAACAAGGTCACGGTGTGACTCTGACAGCACATCTGCCCTGCGCCATTACTGCAAAACTTGACAGGACTATCTGTCAATGCTCGTTGCTTGTTGCATACACGTACTTTGTTGACACTGCAGGACTGCAGGCTAAATTGCCTCAACCGAATACAGCAAGGCTAATTCATAATTAAGCTTGCGCAGTGGCAAGGCTGCTCAACATGGCAGTATAATGTTGTTAAGTATGTCAGTTGAGCTTAATATCCTGCATTCATTCTGCTCAAACGTGTATTATGGATGCAATGTGGCACAAAGCAGCAAGCAGCATGCAGTGCTGGGTGCCTCACTTTGACAGAGGGGGGTATGAGTGTCCAGCTGGCACCTTGTGGAGCTCCACACTCACTGCAGCATTGTTACCCACATTCTCTTGGTCCTCTGCAGGCTCACTTGATTCCTCACATGATGCACCCATGCTCTTCTTTGCTTCCTTTGCTTTGCCTTTCTTCTGCACAGCATGTACAAGCAGGATCTGGGTATGATTGCACAGGCATCCGCAATGACCCACCCCTGACTAGTAAGTGCATGCAGGCACGCGATTCTGGCGATTCTTGGACACAGTGTAGCAGCAAGACTTGCGCTGTATGCTTCAGGGCGTAAAGCCTAACATGGGGAAGCTACACTGACTGAAAACCAATAAGTCATGCATGCTATAAACCTTGCCCATACAGGTTCTAACCTGGCTTTTTGTTTGTGGCTGAGGCGCTGTGTGAGGCCCTGCAATGAGGTGCAGACATGGAGAGGTGGGCAGCTGCGCAAGGACATGCGCTAGCAAGGCCTCCAGTTGGCTCAAGTTCTGCAGCCGCACCAACAGGTTCTGCTGCACTTCTGCACCTCCTATACACCTGCAACCATTTGCAGTCAAGTCTGCACATTCATAGACCTTATATACAGGACTGTAGATAGCATGGATCATAGCATGATTAGTAACCTACTGCTTTTGTTTTCATGAAGCGGTCAGTCACTTGTTGAGAGATACCAACAATGTCTGCAGACGCAGTCACAAAAGCTGCCAATGCTTGTTCTGCAAATGCGTTGACAGTTTGCTACAAGGGCTTAACATGCTGCATGTCGCATGTCATTGTGTCTGACGCCAGCCACCAAAAGGTTAACATGTATGCACGTGCAGACAGAACCTCAGGCCTGCTAGCAAACACAACCATGGAGAGACTATGGCTGACCCTTAGCCAAATGCAGGCACTAGCTAGCAGATCGTCCTACATCAAATGCCACTGTACTGGGAATTAGGGCGTACTCAGTTGGCTGCACGTAATGTGCCCATGCATTGAGCAGCTCTCTGAGCCAGTTGATGGCCAGCAGCAATGACGTGCACACCAAGCTCTGCTGCTGAGGTGACAGCCCCAGCACTGCTTCTGACTGCATCAGGTCTATGTGAGGCATGTGCAAGGGGCAGCCCAAGATGGCAGACAAGCCGTCCAGGTTGCCCAGCGTGTGGAATTCCAGTGTCAAAGCTAGGCGAGTGACGGCGCACAGGTAGGCCAAGGACTGCCTGTACACATGCAGCTCTTCTTCAGCAGTGTGGATGCTGGAATTGGTACAGAGGCCAGCATTATGCCTTGCATTAAGTCAGTGTGCAGGCTACAAACTTTTCCAGCCACAGCTGTCTGTTTGTTTAGCATGAGAACACAGGTCATCATGTCAGGATTTGCTGCATGTGTGAGTGCAGCCTTGAATTGACACTGCACACACTTGATGTGGAAGCAAATGACCAGCATGCTCCAATGTAGGGACTGGCATTGCCTGTCTCAGACAGCTAGCCTGCTGGCAATGGGCACCAATGTACCGTGCAGTTGCCTTTGCATGCAGTCGATTGAAACGCACGTGAAATATTCTGTCTCTATATAGGCTGATCTGTTTGGTAGGAGATTGACCTGTGCAGCTGATCTGGGGAAGCCAGAATCCTGAGCAGGGGCAGCATGACCTGGCCTGCATTGCCATTCAAATTCATCCAGCTTCCTCCAGCAACACTCTCGTTCCCCTTGCACTGCATGACACCCCAATGTAATCAACTCAGACCTGACTTTGCACAGCCTCCTCAGGACTCTCCCAGCACAACAGAGCATGCATGACTTGGAGCCTTGGATGAGGCTTTAGTCACTATGAGCATTGAGCATTTCACTGAGACATCTGATCTTCTCGTTGAAGCCCGAGACAGTTATGAATGCACTGTCATGGTTGCATGCTTACCTGCACAGCCGGAAGGTCATGGCTGCAGTCATCAAGGAATGCCTCCAGCTCTTCTGTGGCAGCTGAGCTGAGCCAAGCTCTGATGGGCTCAGCCAGGCGGCCCCATGTCACGGCATCTGTCAGTTCATCACACAGCAAGGCAAACATGGCTGGCTTGTGCTGCTTTGCACCAAAGCTCCTGGCCAACAGTTGCTCGGCTTCCTTGCTCCGCTGATCTGAGTCAGGCCAACAGACAAGTTCACGCTGCGGCAGCTTTCTGTGGGTCAAGTCAGATTGTATGACACTACAGCACTTGTCAGCTCATCACGTGGTAACGCAGTCACAGCTGGGTTGTGTTGCCTGGCTTTTCAGCTTCCAGCCAACAAGTACTCCTGAAGCCTGTACCACATTGCTTGTCTCATCTGCAGTGACGGTCAGGTTGCTTGTCTAATCTGCAGTGATAGTCAGGTTGCTTGTCGAATCTGCAGTGACAGTCAGGCTGCTTGTCTAATCTGCAATAACAGTGAAGGCTGATGCACCTTCGCTCCACACCCAGATCATTTTACGTCCGCTTCCATATCATGCATGCAAGTACAACTTGTGAAAGGCACCCTTAAAAGGAAGCCTACCTAGGGCAGCAGGGTGTGCTGGTGGGGTGGATGAGGGGTGGGCCAAACGCTCTACCAGCTTGATGGTGCCAATGATGCCCACCCGCTGGGACTGCACCTGCTCACTCTGCATTTGCTGCACCCAACACACACCATGCCATTTGGACATCACAAATTGAGCAAGATGGCTATTGTGTACATCGCTTTGATACCACTGTGCTGGAGTCAGGCGTATTTGGAGCGGAAAGAGCAGCTGTCGAAGGCTGAAGGGATTGCTCTGGGCAAACAGGCAGAGTACAGCACAATGGGCATAATGTTGTAGGAGGACAGCACAGGCAGCTGCATGCAAATGGGTGAGATTGCTGCTGACATGTGAAGGTGATCTCTGTCATGGTACCATCAGAAAATGGTTGGATGTTGTAGTTGATGACATGCAAAAGCAAGCTCAACATGCAACATAGAACATGAGGCGCAGAGACCTTATGCAGTAGACCCTCAAGTTGCTTGCCAAGGCATTGCCTGTTCTGCTCTGCCTGTGATACACCACTGTCACTGCTGCTGAAGACCACTAGCTCACTCACCACCTGAAAGACCTGTTCAGCCACAGCGGTGTGCAGTTAGCCCACCTCATCAAAGTGGTAACCAGATTGTGCTGCATGCTTTGCTGATCTACTTAGAAATTGGCACCTGTCATGCAGAGTTATTGGGTCTTGAAGCCTGCTGCAAGGAGGCTGTGAGAAAGCACACTGCACAAAATAAAGATGCTTGTCATAGCTTGATCAGTGAGTGGCGGTTTATCGTCCACATCTGGCACCTGTCCTCAACTCTGAGTACTCTTCCATGCTGTGTCTCAGCCAAACATGCTCGTCTGCGCTAAGAAGGGTCTATTAGCTACTGATTGCAGCTTTGAGAGACAAAATGGGCAGGTTACATGGCGGGCTGGGTACTGAGCTGGGCGTACATGCATACACAGAGTGAGGCATTCAGCTGTCTTGGCGCTGCCATAAAGCTGGGTGTCATCACCTGGTGTAGCTGTGCCTGAGTGAAGTTGTCAAGGCAGTCCAGCAGAGCAGACACAAAGTCTGCATGGTCCAGCAGCAGGGCAGCGTGGGAGTGAGTGAGGGCAAGCAGGACTTGCAGGGCTGTGGAAACCTCCCCGGCCTGACCAGACCCCAGGTGGCCATGCAACCCTGCCAGCACCTCCTGCACTCACCATCACCACATGGCAACTGTGGCAACAGCAACTACCTTTAGACGCACCACCAGGCGTGTGTGCAGCGTCTGGACTCAGAGCTGACGTGGGCAATCAAGTGTGTGTGCAATGCAAAACTCGTTGACATACCATTGATGACAAGACACTTTGTATGACAGCAGGCATACAGAACATGTGTGATGGATTCTGCTGGCCGCATGGGGCAGACAAATGCTGCAGTGCTGTGCAGCTCTGTCAGCTGGAGCCGCGGCAAAGTCACGGGCTAGCTTTGCCCAAGCGGCTCACAGACGCACAGGCAACGGAGTACATTTGTGTAAGCACAAGCACAAGTGAGTACAAGGGTATACGGGTGAGCATTTTGATCTGAACAAGGCATCATACCAGGCGATGCTGTGCAGCTGTGCCAGCAGGAGTACAGCAGGTGAAGAGGAGGGTGTAGAGGTGGGTGCCTGCAGCCTGGGGGGCTGCCTGGCCTGCCTGGACCAGCTGCCCTGCCAGGCCAAGCAGACCGGGGAACAGCCCCTTCACTGCACCCTGCATACACCTCACTGCACTGAGTACCAATTCTCTTGATGCTATAGGGTGACTGGCACACTGTCTTGCAATGCGTTTGGCCAGGCAGTTGATGGTGAAAAACCCCACAACCGTTGCAAGACACTCTGCTTTTTTGCGCAAGTTGGTTGGAGACAATCTGCGAAAACCAACTGTGGCTTGTACAGGAGGCTGTGCTCAGCAAGGGACAGGAATGCAGTGCCAGCAAGTATGACCGTATCTTGCCTTGCATGATGCGCAGAGCCATACAAGGTCAGCGGCAGCAGATGGTGAAGAACAAAGCAGGCAGTATGCAGCAGCAGCAGGGATGCTTGGCAGTGGAAGAGCAGACCTGGTGACCAATGACAGCCTTGTCTAGCCAAGAATTGTCCACATGACCCTCCGTGAACTTCTTCCTCAGCAGCTTGTGCACGGCCTCGCTACGCTTGGCCCCAAGGCCAACCAACAGCAGCAGCAGCCATAAGTCTATGCTGACATGCTGCTCTGGATCTGCACACAACAACGCTTCAGGACATCTGAGGACGCAACAGCTGGTGACAAGCAGGCTGCCAGCCATATCACTGATGCATGAGCATCGATTGGCCAGACAGTCAGGGGCATCTGTGCATTGGACAATGTTGGGCATGGGGTGACGCCTGCACAGCCAAACAGACTGGGAGATCTGAGTGCATGGGATGGAGCAGAGCCATAGAATTGAATGCAGCAGGTACACCTCTTCCAGTCGCAACACAGAATGAGCTCGTTGTTTATGGACTCAAGTATTGGCTGTGCAAGACGAGCAGAGCACAAGAGGAGCATTGTGCAAAGCGACTATTGGGAAGACCTGTGAGGCTTTTGATTTGACTGAAGACAGTGTCAGCAGCCAAATGAGAGCACTGCAGTCCAGTGCGCATGGCTTCAATGGCTGCCTCCTCCACATCTTCTTCTTCAGTCTGCTCCTGCCCTGCAAGTGAACAGCAACATGCAGTCTAGCATGATCTAGCAGGACGCCGCCAAAGCGTAAGCACTTACTGCAGATGCAATTGATAGATCTGATGCTGCGCCACACTCTACTTTCATGTAGCTGTTTTATTGCAGCAGCAAGGTCCCACACGCAGATATGACCGTAACCATGCACTGCGGTCACAGGTGAAAGGGCAACTTTTGCATTGTTTAGAACAAGATGCCAATACCTGGTGCTGGCTGCTTTGAGAGGGCAAAGGAGGGCATGCTGCTGCGCAGCAATTCCACTACCTGCAGTCAATGCAGCATGGCCACCTACACCTCATGTCTGCTACTCTTACAGGACTCATTGAATGCCTTTGTCGTGCAATCCTGCAGTGCAGCTGGGTGGTCTGAAAAGCCATGTGCAGGATGATGTCTGATGATTCACGCAATGCACAGACTGCATGACAGCCAGTTCAGGAGCAGAAGCTGTGGCTTGTGACTGACAGGAGCCCCAACAGAAAAGTGGTGAACCAACTTGGTATTCAAGGGTGGCATGCAAAGCGCACAAATGCAGCACCTGGGAGGCATTTTGGGAATCAACGTGCTGCAGCAGGAAACGTAGCAAAGCTGGTAGGTCAGCAGTCTCGGCTGACTGGAAGCGCTGTAACACCAGCTCTGTCACCTGTGCCTGAAACCGCACGATAGGTTTGACACAGCATCCTCTCGTGCAGACATGTGTGCATGGCCGGTGCGTCCTCCGTATAGATGTGCATGTAGAGGTGAGACAGCAGATTTGAAGTGATGGCTGTAATGCTGCAAATGCTCCAATAGTCAACCAAAAACTGAAAATCCAGGCAATTGGAGGTAGCATGGCACGGGGAGTGTTTGCAAGCACAGTGAGTGATGTACCCAGGTGCAGACATGCATGTGTATTGCTGCCGCATGTACTGCACCCACTGCTATGTAGCAGGCCTGCAGGATAGCACCTTCAGCAAACTGAATGGTTGCACATGGCAGCAATGTGACTTGATGATTGTTTGCAGGCATTGGGCACATCAGAGTCAAACAGCATGAGAACATATGGCAGTGACAGTCAGGATTAGTGAAAGGAGAAGCAGCACACCTGACCAGCTTCCTGTGAGGACAGGTTACTGATGGCCTCCAGCACAGGCACCAACAATGCACTGTGCTTCTCTGTCATCTGGACCAAAGCTGCTATGACTGCCTAATCACAAGTACACATACTGCTGAGGTGTCAACAACAACCTGTTGTTTGCCAGCTAGGCTAGTCAGATCTTGAATCAGATTCACAGAGCTTGGGGTTCCACAATCCTTGTCGTTTTGACAAAGTCTAGGAGGTGAGGACTTAGCCTGCTGCGTGAGTGTGTCAGGACAGTACTATGTCAGGCAGAAGAGCCAAGATAAGGTGAGGCAGTCATAGTCAGAGCGTTTCTTGTGCAGTAGAAATGTAATGCCGCAGGCCAGCAGTGCCTTTGCTAAGTAGTTTGCGCTACTGCTATGCGTTTACAGCAGACCTGGAGATGCAGGTGAGCAATAAAGGCATGCTCACTTCACAGTCCTGTTCTATGACAAGCTCTGGCAGCAGTTCCAGAATGCCCTGTTGCACAGGCCGGTAGCACTTGGGCATGACTTCTAGCAGGGTCTCTGTGAGCTCATGTGGCTTTACCACTTCATCTAGCCTAAACAGCAAACAGCTCTTTAAGAAGAGTGGCAGTATGGACAAAAGCCCTATGGGCAGTATTGGATCTGCTTCTGAGGGGTTAGCACTTGGAAGACAACAGCTAAACTCAGCCGCTTCTGGGTTACTATACTCATGGCTTGCTTAAGTATAGTAAGCCAGAAGGCAAAGATGATGATGCAGACATAGCAGCACCAGCAGTTGCAGTGCATGCTAATCAACATTTTGACATTGACATTGACAGCTTTGGCTGCAGCAGGTACAAAATTGATATAGGTGTCATTGTCCATGCTGTGTCAGTGCTGGTGCTGTGATGGGTGGTGAGGCTCAAGTGACAGATCTGCATCACACCATCTGAGAGAGCCAAGGACAAGCTGTGGCAAGGCATCGGTGCTGTCCACTTCCATGGCGTTTTGCAAGGTAGGCAGCTGCTTGAGCAAGAAAGATGCCAAAGGTGTCTGAATGGCTGAGATATTGAGCAGCAGGCGTATCAAGCTGTCCCCTGTCTCAGGTACATCCTGCGCCAGCGTCACTGCTTGTTTGCACAGTCTGGTCATGTGTGCATTCAATTTGTATCAAAGAACGTACTTCACCAGAGATGTTCATTGGCAGCAGAGCACAGCTCAGGACTCCTTGGTCCTGAATTGCCTCATGCATGCCTTTACAAAAGGTGCTGATATATTCCATGTTGCCTAAGCTGTGCATCAGCGCACGCCTCAACACTCGAGGATCCTCAACTTCGATTGGCCCATTTCCGTCAAGACCTTGACAGCCAGCCTCCGCAAGCTGGGTGACAAGAGGTGATCAGCGTCAACTCCTCAGCGTAGCGTGCCTTTGTCATGCTACCATGCACCTACCGCTTGAAGCAGCACGTTGTCGGCAAAGCCGCTTCTTGCCTTTTTGACATCGCCAGGACCGTCCAGATAGCGTGCCGGCCGTTTACTGGCGGAATCCATAAAATGTGATCACAGAGTCGGTGTGCGAACGGCGGTCCTCAGTCTGTGACGCAGAGCAGACGTTAAGCGATGTTGGCTTGCTTGAGCATCACCGACAGGCTCGCTCAACGAGCGTGAACTGAGCTCTACCACTTTCGCAGCATGCAGCACATAGCATGCATGTCACAGCATTGCACATGCAGCAAGTCCTCAAATTCTGTGATCCCCAGACGCAAGCAGAGCATTACAAGATGTGAAGCCTGTCTGTGCTGGTGCTGCTCATGTTGACAGGGCTCACAGGGTGTGCTTGGCTTGCAATAGTGGTGCTGTGGGGGATGAGATGCACTTGGTTTTTGAGTGTACTGCCCTTGCTTCTTTACGGTCTCGGTACGCA
>JAABUK010002053.1_pt1 | contig 36953 bp, 26 predicted proteins | sample 5559141 | NCBI WGS metagenome assembly JAABUK01 (sample SAMN10711869, study PRJNA513367) | rock metagenome | isolation source: Antarctica rocks | place: Antarctica: Victoria Land, Pudding Butte nord | collected 2016-01-03
TTGGTGAAGGGATGAGACCTACATACGAACAGAACGCCAACGATATGGATTCCAAGATGTCTGCGCTTGTAGCCAAACGTTATAGTAATTTTATAGTAGGTTTTAAAGTGGCGCATTATGAAGGTCATGAATGGACACCGGTAGACCGTGCAGTAGAGGCAGGCAGGCAGGCGGGTAATATTCCGGTGATAGTTGATTTTGGTGGCAGCACTCCGGCATTATCAATTGAAGAATTATTTATGAAACACCTTCGTCCCGGCGATATTTTTACCCATTGTTTTGGTCAACTGGCTACAAGAGAATTCATTGTTGATACCACAACTAAAAAAGTTAAGCCGTTTGTGTACGATGCAAGAAAGCGTGGGATTTTTTTCGATGTAGGTTATGGGGGAATCAGCTTCGCTTACTCACAGGCTATTCCTGCAGTTAAGGAAGGCTTTTATCCCAACTCCATCAGCACTGATATTCATATTGGCAGTATGAATAATGCTATGAAGGATATGCTTACTACCATGTCTAAATTCATTGCTATGGGTATGGATTTAAAATCTGTGATTACAGCGAGTACCTGGAATCCTGCGCGGGAAATAAAACGGGAAGAATTGGGAAATCTATCTGTAGGCTCGGAAGCCGATGTAACTGTATTAAATATCCGTGAAGGAAAATTCGGGCTCTTCGATTATACCGGCTATAAACTCCCTGCCAGTAAAAGGCTTGAATGTGAATTAACCATCAGGGCCGGAAGGATCGTTTATGATTTCAACGGGATCGCCAATCCTGTTGTAGTACCCCGCAGGGCGGCTGGTGGCGATTCTACTAGACTAGGCCGGAGAGACCCGTGATTAATGGTTAATTGTTAATGGTTAATTGTTAATGGGAAAAATTAATAGTTAATAAGTTATTTTTATTATTTTATTTGGCTGAAAAGCTTCTTGTATTAGCAATCATTTTCCGTTAACAATTAACCATTAACAATTAACCATTATAATTAATCATTAAAATGAAACATCACTGTTTATTCTTACTAGTCTTGATAATTAGTCTAACCCAACTAAAAGCTCAGTCCATCTCTAAAGAAGAGCTGATATTTTTAACTTCAGAATGGAAGGGTGAACGCTTTGCAGATGGCCGCCCCAAAATTCCGGATGCTCTTATCAACCGGGCTAAAAATATAGGTATTGAAGAAGCCTGGCAGATACTGGGAAACGAAGGTTATAATAACCAGTTCGAACGCAACTGGAAAATGGTACATGATGATGTTCCCGTGGTTGGAAGAGCAGTGACCGCGTCCTTTATGCCTACCAGACCTGACATTGAAAAAAATATTAAAGACCGGGGTAAGAAGCAGGGGCGTATCGGCAATACCAATGCCTGGCCAATAGATGTACTTACTAAAGGTGATGTATATGTAGCAGATTGTTTTGGTAAGATTGAAGCGGGGACTCTTATTGGTGATAATCTCGGCAATTCCATCTTTGCTAAAACAGGCAACGGAGTAATATTCGATGGCGCGGCACGTGACCTTTCCGGACTGGCAGAAATAAAGGGTTTCAACGCGTTTGTTCGCGATTTCGATCCTTCTTTTTTAAAGGAAGTGGTGTTAATGGGATTGAATACACCTATCCGCATCGGTAGGGCCATCGTGCTTCCGGGCGACCTGGTGATCTCGGAAAAAGAAGGCGTATTATTCATTCCGGCACATATGGCAGAAAAAGTAATTGCTACCGCTGAATTTATTGGGTTAAAGGATAAGTTTGGACATGCCATGTTGAAATCGGGGAAATACACACCTGGTCAGATTGATAATGAATGGCCTGCCGCTATAAGGGAAGATTTCTTAAAATGGCTGGGTGAACATCCTGGTGAAATGAAAATGACAAGAGAGCAACTGGATAATTTTATGAATAAGAGAACATGGTAATTGGCTGGTGCCAGACTAAGTAAGTGAACCACGGAGGCACAAAGACCCGGAGGTGCATGATGAATTAAAATTGATTTATTAAATTACTTAGTGTTCCGCTGTGTCTTTGTGCCTCCTTGGTTCATTTGGGTTCTTAAAATATTACCATATCAACAACACAAATAACCAAACCTGCAATGATTAACAGATCTACATTCGGTAAAAAGATCAGGTACTTTCTTGCTATCATCATACTATTTTCTGTTATTGGGTTTACTGTTATAAAAGCTCCGGTTCATCCGCCTTCTGTAAATGGTAAAAACGGCGGGTTATTTCTTCCGGGAAATTTTGAAGCAGTGGTAGTGGTGGATAGTCTGCAGGGCCGTGCAAGGCATATTGCTGTTAATAGTAATGGTGATGTATATGTTAAGCTTAGATTCCCTGATTCAATTGGTGGTAATGTTGCCCTTCGTGATACTAACAGGGATGGCAGGGCCGACATCATTGAAAAGTTCGACGATTACGATGATAAAGGAAGTTACGGTACCGCCATGCGTATCTATAAAGGATACCTTTATTTCAGCTCTGAGTTAAATGTTTTCCGCCAAAAGTTATCTCCCGGACAATTAGTTCCTGAAGGACCCATCGAGTTGATTGTTAAAGATGATAATCCGCGCGGGCGCGCGGAACATGATTCGAAGCCGATAACCTTCGATAACACGGGACATATATACGTTCCTTATGGCGCGCCTTCAAACGCCTGCCAGGAAAGAAACAGGTTTCCCGGCTCTCCGGGGTTGCAGAACTGTCCATTACTGGAAGATTATGGCGGCATCTGGCAATTCGACGCAGAAAAACAGAACCAGACCCGAAAAGATGGTGTAAAATTCGCAACCGGTTTAAGGAGCATTGTAGCAATCGACTGGAATAACGCCGATAAAACATTGTATTGTGTAATGCATGGAAGGGATGACCTGCGTTTGTTATGGCCTGATCTGTTTACACCATGGCAGAGCGCCTTATTACCCGCGGAAGAATTTTTAAGAATAAAACAAGGTACCGATGCCGGTTGGCCATATTATTTTTATGACCAGATGAAAAAGAAAAAATTATTAAACCCTGAATACGGCGGTGATGGAGTGAAAACCGCTGACGGAGATAAGTATGCGCAACCATTAATAGGTTTCCCAGCCCACTGGGCGCCAAATGATCTGTTCTTTTATACCGGTAAGCAGTTTCCTGCCCGTTATAAAAATGGGGCTTTCATTGCTTTTCATGGCTCTACTAACCGTGGCCCTTACCCGCAGTCGGGCTATTTCATTGGCTTCGTACCTTATAAAAAGGGTGCACTTAACGGACCGGTGGAAATTTTTGCTGATGGCTTCGCGGAGGTAGAACCCTTGTTGAATGTTAGTGATGCTGTTTACAGGCCAATGGGAATTGCTATGGGCCCCGACGGTTCTTTGTATATCAGTGAAACGGAGCATGGCAAGATTTGGAGAATAAGATATAAAGGCGACAAGACAAAATTCGGTGCTGGTCAACTGGCGGCTATGGATAAACGTAAATTGTTGCCTCATATAAAAACACCGGATTCTCTAAAAGACAACCTTGTTTCAGGTATGGTGGAAGGTGGTGCAAAGGTTTACGGTACGTATTGTATTTCATGTCACCAGCCAAATGGAAAAGGTGATGGTAACAGGTTTCCACCGCTAGACAGCTCTGAATGGGTGATCGGTGGCAGAGGAGGCAGAGGGTGGGGAAGTGAAAAACTCATTACCACGGTGCTAAAAGGTCTTGAAGGACCAATTACTGTTAAGGGTATGCCCTATAATAATGCAATGCCATCTCATAGTTTTTTAACTGATGAACAAGTCTCGCAGGTTCTTACTTACATAAGAGATAATTTTGGAAATAAAGCACCGGCTGTTTCATTGGCAGAGGTGGCCGATGTAAGAAAAAGAATAGGTACAACTATTACTGAGCCTACGAAGACGCAGTAGTGAAAAATGATATCAACGGCTTATAAACTAGGTTCTTGTAATGGTTAATTATTAACGGATAAATGTCGAATTCATAAATCAATTATTAGAAATCTCTTGCCGTTAATCATTAATCATTAACCATTACTTCCACAGTTCAAATTGAAGCCTTCATCAGCTCCTCTTTAATCCTCGCTGCTACAATCTTTTCCTGCCCGGCTTTCATCATCCATGGCGAAACCGTAATGGAATTTTTGCCACCACCATATGCTTCAATAGAAGGATTGCCTTTGGTTAAGGCTGCTAATAATTCAGTACCTGAAATCTTAACCCTATTAGTATCCCACATTATCTGAAGAGTTGGCGTATGATTGGCTATCGGCGGAACGGAAACATTTGTTGTAACTCCTGCAACAGTTTTTGAGGCGTTGTTAATTACAGCAACCCTGTCTTCCCATTCTTTCCATTCCTTATCATGATCCTGGTTGATATATTTTTCCAAAGCCACATACATTCCAAGTATCTCTTCTTTATTTACTTTCATTCCCCTTCCAATAGTATTACCGCGAGGTGGTGCACTCAAACGTGCGGCAGCAACGATCTCTTTTTTACCCATAAGCAATCCGGCACTTTGAGGACCTCGCATTGCTTTGCCACCTGATATGGCAACAAAACTATAACCCATATCATTAAACTTCCAAAGGTTTGATACCGGTGGCACATCCGCGGCTATATCTATAGAGGCAGGCAGGTTATGCTTCTTTGCAAGAGCGAGCCATTCTTCATCTTTTATCTTTCCATCGAGTGCATTACAATTAAGGAAATGCATGGAAGCGGTTTTTTCATTTACAGACTTATCAACATCTTCTGCGGTTTCCACGTATACCAGTTTCGCACCACAATTGATAAAGGCATGGTTGTAATGGATCTGGTGATTCTTTTGTATAATAACTTCCGACTTCATACCATTCTTTTCCAAGTGAGGAAGCTGTTCCACTTTCTTTTCATCCATGCCGGTAAGTATTCCTGCCATTCCTAAGCTGAGTGCCGAGAAAGCACCTGAGGTTACAGTTGCAGCTTCAGCATGAACCATAGCAGCAATTTTTTCACCCACTTTATCCTGCAGCTCATCAATCATACAATAGTCTTTAGAACTGTTGTTGATCGTTTCCAGCACATAATCATGCATCAGTGAACCCGTCATAAAAGTAATGGTTCCTCTTGCATTGATAAAAGTGCGTACACCCAGTTCTTTAAAAAGATCGCGCTTGGTGGAAAGAGGCGCCGCCATAACTTCTGACGGAACTATTTTAGAAAGAATCCCTCCAAACAAAGGCAATACAGAAAGGCTTTTAATAATTTCTCTACGTTTCATTTTCTTAATTTATTTAATTAGGTATGAGGTATGGGGTAGAAAATAACAAACCTAAAGTCACTATCCGTTAACAATTAACAATTAATAATTATTCTTCAGCTCCACTATCATTTCAATCTCCACCGGAATGTTGTTTGGTAAAGAACCCACACCAATAGCAGACCTTGCATGCTTACCGTTCTCCCCAAATACCTGCACCATTAAATCTGAAAAGCCATTCATCACTTGTGAGTGGCGTTCGAAGGATGGTATGGCATTTACCAATCCCAAAACTTTAATGATCCTCTTAACTTTATTTAAATCCTTGATTTCGTTTTTTAAAGTTGATAGTAAAGAAATGCCTACTAGCCGTGCGGCTTCCTGTCCCTGTTCTACTGTTAGATCACTGCCTAACTTACCTATAACCTGACCGCCTCCCGCCCTGTCAGGACCATGTCCTGAAAGATATACCATGTTTCCCGTTCTAACTGCTTTAACAAAATTTGCCGTCGGCGGAACAGGTGCTATTAGTTGTATACCAAGGTCGGCCAGATTCTTTTCAGCATTAACCTTTGTTGGCTGGGCAGAAGCTATTTCCATATTGTATAGCATAAGGAAAATAGAAAAGATTATTAATTTTATTTTCACTATCTGTATTGTATTGAATAAATGATATTAAAATAAATGTTCCGCAACAAGGTAGTATAATGTTAACTATAAACTGCCCATTTGCTATCAGCTGTCAGCTATCAGCTATCAGGAGGAAAACTTACTAGGTTTCCTGATAGCTGATAGCAATTCAATGCTTAACTTGAAAGTAGAAACATAGTGTTATAATTAACGCTTTGTAATATTACTTTCCCTCATGGATTAATATAAAAAGTGTGATGATCATCTTTTTATCACGAAGAGAAAATAAAAGTATGAAATAAATTTTTGGGATAACTATAAAAATAATCTATTTTTATCATCATCATGAATGTCTTCTACGCATTGTCCTGTAGGGGTTCCACCACTTGATCATGTTTATAGGATTTAAACCATCGGATAATTTAAAATTATAGGCTTGCCTGAAACAACGTTTTAAGAAATTTATTAATACCGGGTTTACATAATATTGTTTTTGATTACAGCTACCAAGATCTACAAAAAACTACGAATATCAATCAGGGTAAATTCTTTAACTACTGAATGGTTAAATGAAAAATACATCCAACTTTCAGCAATGAAAATGAATTACCGGTAAATAATTTTATAAACAGATTGAATGGACTTATTATTTGAACCAGACTTAATTCGAAGCGAATAACCGGATTCATTACTATTGTACTAAATAATGCAAAAAGCTAACTGCTGATAGCGTGTGGCTGAATGCAAAAAGCTTAATTAAACCAAAACACATAAATTAACATGTATGAACTTGAACCAATTCACCCTCTCTAAAAAACTGCTTATGAAGGAAAGCTCCATTAAGAAGCAATGGAAATTGAGTACGTTACAATTACCTTTTAGATTGATCTTCAACTGGGCACAATTAAAGCCGGTTACTTTGAAATTTGTTCCTATGATGATATTGCTGGCTTGTGCCCAGGTTATTTTCGCTCATCCTTCTCATCACCTATTCGACAAAATTATTACCGGACAGGTATCAAATGCTGCCGGTGAAAATTTATCCGGCGTTAGTATTATCGTTAAAGGATCTAAAACCGGTACCAGTACTGATGGCTCTGGCAGATACCGCATTAGTACACCTGAGACCGGCACACTGGTTTTTACATTTATAGGTTATGAAACCCGCGAGGTTGCTGTAAATAACCAAACAGTGATCAACATAAAACTTGATCCTTCCGCTACAAACTTAACCGATGTAGTAGTTACTGCATTCGGTATTTCAAAAGAAAAGAAAGCGTTAGTTTATTCCGTTAGTACTGTAAAGGGATCTGAATTTACAGAAGCTCGTGAAACCAATGTCGCTAATGCCTTAACAGGTAAGATTGCCGGCGTTGATGCCACTCAGGTAGCCTCTGGACCAGGAGGTTCCAGCCGGGTGGTGATCAGGGGCAATGGTTCGTTTAACAGTAACCAGCAACCTCTTTATGTAGTCAATGGTTTACCTATAAATTCTGGTAACAGTGGTGCGCTTACAAATACTACCGGACTAAATATTGACCGCGGTGATGGGATTTCAAGCATCAACCCTGATGATATTGAAACCATTACTGTTCTTAAAAGTGGTGCTGCTGCTGCATTGTATGGCAGCCAGGCTGCTAATGGCGTAATACTTATTACTACCAAGAGCGGCAAAACAGGTCAGGGTGTAGGTGTTGAACTGAGCTCTAATTTTGTTATGGGGACACCTTCTTCTTATCCAAATTTTCAAACAGTATACGGCTCTGGTAATGATGGAGTAAAACCTGCAACCCAGGCCGCAGCGCTTAGTGCAGGCCGTTTGTCGTACGGTGCAAAAGCGGACGGTTCACAGGTGATACAATTTGACGGCGTAATGAGGCCTTATTCTATAGTTGGTGTAAAACAAAATACTAAAGATTTTTACCGTCCAAGCAAAGACTGGACGAATACTGTAGCCCTTTCCGGCGGAAGCAAGCAACTGAATTTCAGGCTATCAGTCTCCGATCTGAAATCAGATGCACAAACACCTAATTCCACCTTTGAAAGAAAAACTTCTCTTTTGAGTATACGGTCCAGTTTAGGTAAAAATGATTTTATCACCTTAGAATCTAATGTACAATATAACCTGGAAACCGGTATTAACCGTCCGGGGGTTGGTTATGCTGAATTAAACTCAAGCTGGGCAACGTATCTTATCGGTAATACTGTTAGCATCAAAAGCCTTTATCCCGGATATGATGTCAATGGAAATGAAATTCAATGGAACCCTGTTCCAGCTGCACCAAACCCATATTTTGTTGTTAATAAAACAGGTAACAACGACGATAAAAAGCGTATTATCGGATCAGCCAACGCTACTATTAAATTATTAAAAAACCTTTCACTGAAAGGACTGGTGGGACAGGATTATGCAACCACTAACTATTCGAGCTATGTGCCAATCGGATCTGCGTTTACTCCTAAAGGTTATTTGAACACGAGTCAGGCTCAAAGCTCCAGAACCAATCTAACCGCGATCCTTAATTATAACACAGATTTTCTCAAAAATTTTTCTATAAATGCATATGCTGGGGCCAACCAGGAAAGGCTCTATGATTTTGGCTCTAGTATAGGTGGTATAGACTTTATTATTCCCAACTTCATAAGTTATACAAACCTTGCTACTTTAAATTCTCCTGCTCGAGGTGAAACTCGCTCAGGTACCAATTCAGTATTTGGTTCAGCCGATTTCAGTTACAAAGGAATTGCTTACCTGACTGTAACCGGCCGGCAAGACTGGTTCTCAACACTGAATAGAGGAAACAACTCTATATTCTATCCATCCATAGGGGCAGGCCTGGTGCTGTCTGATGCTATCAAAATGCCAACAGCTATTTCTTTTTTAAAACTTCGCGGCTCATGGGCGCAGGTTGGTAGTTCTACAGTAGGAGCCGAAAGCATCAACCGCATATATACTTTTACAGCAGGCGGATTTAATGGAATACCCGTTCAGCTTGCCCCTGCTAATTTGCAGAATCCAAATATCCGTCCACTTACCGTAACAACATCCGAAGGTGGTTTTGAAATGCAGTTCCTTCAAAATAAATTCAGCATAGACGCTACTTATTACAGCCGCGTTACCACCAATGATATTCTGCAGCCTGCTATTTCACAAGCCTCCGGCTTCAATCCGGGAAATCAAAACGTAGGTAAGATAACCAATAAGGGTATTGAGCTGTTGCTTACTGCTTCTATTATGAAAACAGCAAACTTCAGCTGGAGCGCCAGCTATAATATCGGTTACAATCAAAGCAAAATTGTTGAACTTGCACCGGGCATCACTAACCTCACAATCGGAACAGGAATATCTTCAGCGGTCAGTATCGTTAATGCAGTAGGACTGCCTTACGGATCCGTTTTAGGATGGAGAATGAAAAAGACTGCTGACGGAACGCAGGTTTACAATAAAACAAGCGGTTACGAAGACAGGTACCAGGATTATTTAGGTGTGGCCAATCCACCTTATATCATGGGCCTGACAAATACATTCCGCTATAAAAATTTTTCGTTGAATGTATTGCTTGATGCTAAGTTCGGTGCCGTTGCCTTCAATAATATGTGGGTGTATGCCTCCCGCTTTGGTTTAACCAAAAGTACCCTGCCTGGAAGGGAAACTGGTGTACAGCTGGATGGGGTAGATCAAACTGGCGCTAAGTTCAGCAGATTATGGCCCGTTGTTGACCTGGATACTTATTATAACAACAGAGGTGCAAACTATTCTGAAACGGAAACATTTAATACGGATTTTGTAAAGCTTCGTAGTATGATCTTAAGCTACACCATTCCAACAAAAAAACTAACGTTCCTGAAAATTCAATCCATTAACATTGGATTTGTAGCACGTAACCTTGCTATCCTTTATCGTGATAAAATGGTGAAAGATGCCGGCCTTGATCCGGAAATGGAACAAACAGTTTCTAACGCTACCGGAACAGCTGGTGCCGGTGAATCAAGAACCAGGACAATGGGCATTAACCTGAATATTAAATTTTAATTTTTATCCTGATCAATATGAGAAAGAATTTTTTTATAATCATTGTAATATTGGCAACAGGCTTTTCAATTTTATTATCCTGTAATAAAAAAAGCCTTACAGATTTAAACACCCCTTTGAACTCGGTTTCCTATGCTATACCGGCGAATCTGTTTACTAATGCGCTGCTGAATACTCCAAGAGATAATTATTCTGTTCTGGCAGAGGGTATGCAATATTTTTCTACTTACAAAGAAGTACCTGCAATAGGGGATAAATTTTATAGTTTCAATGGCACCGAAGCTGATTTCGGAACTTATACCGGTAGGTTGAATACATTATATCAACTGAATGCGGCCATCCAGGATCCTGCAATGATAAATCAACGGGCTATGGTTAGGATACTGCGGGTATACACCTACCACCAGATGACTGATGTTGCAGGGGATATACCTTATTCAGATGCGTTGAAAGGTGAATCCGGAACCTTATCTCCCAAGTATGATACCCAGAGAGATATTTATCTTGATATGTTTAAAGAACTGGATGAATCCGCTACTGCTTTGGATCCTTCTAAAACAAATTTTGGTGCAGCTGACCTGTATTATAAAGGCGATGTTACCAAATGGAAAAAGTTTGCTTATACACTGATGCTGCGGCTTGGCATGCGCTTATCTAAAGTAGAACCTGCGCTAGCCCAGACCTGGGTGCAGAAGGCCATTGCCGGTGGTGTAATGACTTCCGATGCTGACATGGCAAAGATCTCTTATGCAAATGTTACTAATGGAATGAACCCGAAAGTGCGGAGTTGGTTAAACGGCAATTATTTAAATCCGCAGGATCCCGATAATGTTGAAGGGGGTAAGTATGCTGCAACATTTATTAATAAACTCAAAAGCACGAACGATCCCCGGCTTCCTGTTATTTCGGTAGTTTGGGTTAAGCCTGCAGGTTCCACTACCTACGTGGCAGATAATACACCGGCTCTTCAAAAAGGTATAATAAGCGGAAGCCTCAACACCAAGCCACTCGATTTCGACACTTATTCGGAGCCATCTCCACTGCTTTTGAATCTAGCATCGCCAATCATTATTATGGGGCCGGCAGAAGCTTACTTGTTGCTGGCGGAAGCCGCACTCAGGGGCTGGTATACGGGCAGCACTGCAAAAGCTGCTTATGAAAGTGGAGTAAGGGCCGGAATGACGCAATGGGCGCAATGGCCTTCCGTACCACCCAGCTCAGGTGTTATTCCAGCAGCTCAGATTGAAGCCTATATCGCAGCCAATCCGTACATGGCCGCAGGAACATTTGAGCAGCAATTACAACAGATATCAGAGCAAAAATGGATATCTTTATTCGGTGACGATTATGAAGTATTTGCAAACTGGAGACGTACAGGGTATCCGGTACTGGCGCCTGTAAATTATCCCGGTAACGTAACAGGTGGTAAAATGTTCAGGCGTTTTTCTATACCTGTTGCAGAAAATTTATTAAACAAGGCTAATTACCTGGAAGCATTAAAAAGACAGGGTTTCTCTGAATCTACAGGTGATAATCTATTAACAAGGGTTTGGTGGGATAAACCTTGATAATTATTAATGGTTAATGATTAATGGTTAACGGTTAGTGGTTAATGGTTAATTGTTAATGGTAATTGTTAATGGTTAGTAGATGTGGGGTATGTTGGTTTTACCTGATACCTGATACCTGATACCTGATACCTAATTTGATAACGTTATAAATTAAGACAATGAAACGTAGAGATATAATTAAATTCTTTTCGGCTGCGCCTTTGACGGGAGGAATTATCGGCGCTATTCTGCCTTATGGACCGGTAAAGGCAGAACCGGCGCCACCAAAAGAAAAGCGTGACCTGATTAAGGAATTGGGTTTACGTACTTTCATTAATGCTGCCGGCACCTACACTACAATGACAGCCTCGTTAATGCATGAAGAAGTTCTCGACGCAATTAACAGCTCTGCAAAAGAGTTTATAATGCTGGATGAAGTACATGATAAAGTAGGAGAAAAGATTGCAGCTTTGTGTAAGTGTGAATCTGCAATGGTAACCAGCGGTTGCTGGTCGGCGTTAGTACTGGGCACTGCCGGTGTGCTTACCGGTATGGATGAAAAGAAAATAGCCATGTTGCCTAATGTGGAATCACTGGAAAAGAACGAAGTAATTGTACAAAAAGGGCACAACCATGATTATATTCATGCGCTTACCAATACAGGTATAAAACCTGTTGAAGTAGAATCTGCTGAAGATCTCCAAAAAGCGATAGGCTCAAAAACCGCTTTGATGTATTTTTTAAACGAAAGTGCACCGCATGGAAAGATTATGCATGAAGAATGGATAGCTGTAGCTAAAAAAAATAATATTCCAACTATTATAGATATTGCTGCCGATGTTCCTCCCGTTGAAAATCTGTGGAAGTATACCCAGATAGGTTTTGACCTGGTTTGCGTTTCAGGGGGTAAAGCCATAAGAGGTCCGCAAAGTGCCGGACTGCTTCTCGGAAAAAAAGAGCACATTGCAGCTTCCCGGCTTAATGGTCCGCCTCGTGGTGGCAATATAGGCAGGGGAATGAAGGTTAATAAAGAAGAAATGTTCGGTATGTATGCTGCTCTTGATAAGTTTGTTCACCTGGACCATGAAAAAGAATGGAAGATGTGGGAAGACCGTATAGCTGTTATAGAAAATGCTGCCAAAAAAGTAAAAGGTGTTACTACTGAAGTAATAGTACCACCTATCGCAAATCATACTCCCGCTTTAAAAATTTCCTGGGATGTTAACCAGGTAAAAATTTCCAGAAAAGACCTGCAGGATAAATTACGTAAAGGCACTCCCTCCATTGAAGTAATGGGAAGCGAGGATAATATTATAAACATTACCGTCTTCATGCTCAAACCCGGCCAGGAAAAAATTGTAGCAGGCAGGATCAATGAAGAATTGATGAAGGCTTCAGTATAATTAATGATGAATAATTATTAATTTATGTTGTTAACCTAAGGATTATGTATTTAGCAGGCATCCCTTGTGTCCTTTGTGGGATTTCCTTTGTGTTCCTTGTGGTTATAAGACTCCTGAAATCATAGACAGCATTTAACCACAAGGAACACAAAGGAAATCCCACAAGGTACTCTAAGACTTTTAACCAAATTGTAAATTCAAATACGAAAGAACAATAATAACTTCTTAAATCAACGACATTGAATTATTAATGATAAATTACCCATTAACAGTTAGTGCATTATGTTGAGTTCATCTGTTACCTTCAACCACTATCCGTTAACAATTAACAACTAACCATTAACCATTAACCCATGTCGAAATTGTTTTCGTTGATTCTCTCTCTTTTTATACTTCTTAATAACCTCATCGCCCAGCAATACTCCATCGTAATCAAAGGCGGACATCTCATTGATTCAAAAAATAAAATTGATGAGGTTATGGACATCGCCGTTAGTAACGGCAAAGTGGTTAAAGTTGACAAGAACATTGACGGTAAGCTGGGCAAACAGGTGGTGAATGCGCAAGGCATGTATGTTACACCCGGACTGATAGACATGCACGCACATGTTTTCGCAGGTACTGAACCCGATCATTACCTCAGCGACGGAACAGTTGCTTTGCCACCCGACGGATTTACTTTTCGCGTGGGCGTTACCACAGTAGTAGATTGCGGCGGTGCCGGCTGGAAGTCCTTTGCAACCTTTAAGAAAAACATCATAGACAATTCTGCCACAAGAGTATTATCTTTTCTCAATATCGTAGGCGAAGGAATGAGAGGCGGCGCATACGAGCAAGACACTACGGACATGGATCCGAAAATGGCGGCAAGTATTGCTTTAAGTAACCGCCAATATATTGTCGGATTTAAAGTGGCTCATTATGAAGGGGCACAATGGATCCCTGTTGACAGGGCGGTTGAAGCGGGAAAGCGTGCAAACATCCCCGTTATAGTAGATTTCGGTGGTGATGATACACATCCGCCGCTATCAATAGAAGAGCTTTTCTTTAAACATCTTCGTCCGGGTGATATTTACACACATACATTTACCGAATTGCCGAGGAGAGATCCGATTGTGGATTTTAAAACCCGCATATTGAAACCGTTTGTTTTTGAAGCCCGGAAAAAAGGGATCATCTTTGATGTTGGCTATGGCGGCGGCAGCTTCGATTACCGTCAGGCCTTGCCTGCTGTTAAGGCTGGCTTTTTTCCCACTACCATGAGTACCGATCTGCATACTGGCAGTATGAATGCTGCCATGAAAGATATGCTGCATGTAATGTCAACCTTTGTAGCTATGGGCATGAGTATTCCGGAAGTTATAAAAGCCAGCACCTGGGCTCCTGCACAGGCCATCGGGCGCGAGGAGCTTGGTCAGCTTTCAGTTGGAGCAGTTGCCGATATTGCCATCCTTAATATGCGTCAGGGTGATTTTGGCTTTTGGGACAGGGTAGGTTACAACTTGAAAGCCAAACAGAAGTTTGAATGTGAAATGACTATAAAAGGAGGAGCAATAGTGTATGATCTTAATGGTATTGCTAATCCTGTAGTGGTGGTGAAATAGGTATGAGGTATGAGGTGTCAGCTATCAAAATTGGAGTTACAAGATATCGTATAATGTTGCTTAAAAGCCCGAAGGGCTGACATGATTATAGAAAATGATAAATAATGAAACGTAAACCCTGGAAGGGTGACATGATTTGTGGTTGTTCTAATGAGCATAATTATTATCTTCAAGTTTCTTTGGCTTTAAGCTGATGGCTGATAGCTGACAGCTGATAGCCTTCATTCAGCTAAACAAATACTACGTGGAAAAAATACTTGCCCGATCCCGTTGGTACCGCCTGATACCGATTGCATTTATAACATACAGCCTGGCTTATCTCGACCGTGCAAACTTTGGATTTGGTGCAGCCAGTGGAATGGCGGCAGACCTTCATATTACCAAGACCATGTCATCCCTGCTGGGATCACTTTTTTTTCTTGGCTATTTTTTCTTCCAGGTTCCGGGTGCACATTATGCTGCTAATAAAAGCGCTAAGAAATTAATTTTCTGGTCATTGATATCATGGGGATTTCTTGCTACTGCAACAGGACTGGTAAATAATTTTTATTTGCTGGTTGTAATAAGGTTTATGCTGGGTGTTGTAGAAAGCGCGGTAATGCCTGCAATGCTGTTATTTCTAAGCAGGTGGTTTACAAAAACAGAGCGGTCCCGCGCTAACACTTTTTTAATCTTAGGCAACCCCGTAACCATTCTCTGGATGTCTATCCTGTCAGGTTATTTAATAAAAGCTGTTGGCTGGAGATGGATGTTCATCCTGGAAGGGTTGCCAGCAGTTGTATGGGCTTTCTTTTGGTGGTGGCTGGTTGATGATAAACCTAAAGATGCAAAGTGGTTAACAGAACAGGAAAAGCAAGACGTGGAAGACCAGTTGCTGCTGGAGCAGCAAGGCATTAAACCTGTAAAAAATTACCTGGAAGCCTTCGCTTCTAAAACTGTAATATTATTATGCCTACAATATGCATTATGGAGCATAGGGGTATATGGATTCGTGTTATGGCTTCCTTCAATTATTAAGTCAGCTCCTGATATGAATATTGTAGAAACCGGCTGGCTGTCAGCGGTTCCGTATGTACTGGCCATTATAGGCATGTTAACGGCATCTTATTTATCGGACAAAACGTTGAACAGGAAAGCTTTCGTGTGGCCATTCCTGTTAGTGGGTGCTATAGCTTTTTATGGCTCCTACTTAATTGGTACCACTAATTTCTGGCTTTCATTTGTGTTACTGATTATTGCCGGTGGAGCTATGTATGCACCCTATGGACCTTTCTTTGCTATCATCCCTGAAATCCTGCCAAGGAATGTTGCCGGTGGTGCTATGGCATTGATCAATAGCCTGGGCGCTTTGGGATCGTTCGTCGGTTCATTTGTTGTTGGATATTTGAATGATTCTACTGGTGGCTTTGAAGCATCTTATATTTTTATGGCGGGTTCACTTTTTTTATCAGCAATTCTTACAATGGTTGCTGTTAAGGGTAGGCCAGGTAAGCTTTAGCAATTAAAATAGTCGCTGGCCGGTAAGAATTTTTTAACCACGGAGTAAAAGGCATAGGTAACACGGAGGTTACACAGAGGAGTCCTCCGTGGACCTCCGTGTTACCTATGCCTGGCTCTGTGGTTGAAAATTCTTATAATAAGTAAAGACTATAAATTAGGATGCACACTTTATGTATCTTTAAGCAATGAGACCACTTGAAAGTTTTAAGATCAAAATGTAGTATCGTATTCATTATAAAACAAATTGTTCAACACATGCAAACAGAAAGAAGATCGGTTTTAAAAAAACTGGCCGCCTCCATCGCAGGGATTATGGGCCTGGGTTTAATTGCAAATGCAAAGTCAAATACTACCCTGGAAAAAAAAGTAGCTAACATAACAAACTTCCAGGATGTGCCATTGTTTTCCGGGTCTACAAAACTTGGTAACATGGTTTTCATTGCAGGCAAAGGTGCCCATACTGAACCGTTTGAAATCAAAGCCCATACAGAGATCGTACTTAAAGAACTGGAGAAGGAATTGATAAAAGCAGGATCTTCAATGGAAAAGGTATTAAAGGTAACGGTGTTCCTTAATGATATCGCGGATTACGCGGGCATGAATGAAGTATACAAAGGAAGGTTTGGCAAAAATCCTCCGGTTCGTACCACCATAGCCGTAGCAAAAGGCGGAGTACCTGGCAATTCGCTTGTTGAAATGGATTGCATCGCTTATGTTTAAACGTTAGATCTTAATCAAACCTAAAAGGTTTTGAAAACCTTTTAGGTTTACACGCGGCGTCTTGCAAACGCATTAACGCCCAAGCTTAAAGTAAATAAATATCTTAATAACAAATAAGCAATCCTACTTGTGTTAAGTTAACTATATATAAAGTCGCGTTCTGCTTTCAGCCGTCAGCTATCAGCAGTCAGCAGATTAATGTGTATTAAGTTTCCTACTGATAGCTGATAGCTGACGGCTGAAAGCAAATTAACAGTCATTTCATGCTAGACTTAACACTACAAATTTTACACAGAATTAACCGGTAAATTTGCACCACAAAAGCAATATACCTGATGAAATATATTTTTTCTGTTGTGTTCTTATTAATGATCTTTTTAATAACACGCGCTCAAAAACTTGCCGGAGAGGGTAAAATCTCAGGAAAAGTAACCGACTCGGCTACAAAAAAAAGTGTAGACTATGCTTCTATCAGTGTATACCTGCTTAGTGGAACCAAACCTGTAAATGGGTCTACTTCTAATCAAAAAGGCGCCTTTATAATAGAAAATCTTCCTGCCGGTACTTACAAAGTAGTAGTTGATTTTATCGGTTACCGCTCAAAAATTATAAACAATATTGTATTAGACAGCAAGAATCTGAATCGTAATCTCGGAGATATTCCGATTGCGGCAACTTCACAAACCTTGCAATCAGTTGTAGTAACCGGTAAAACTGGGTTGATTGAAAACAAGATTGATAAAATGATTTATAATGTTGAAAAAGACATTACAAGTCAGGGTGGGGTAGCCACTGATGTATTAAAAAAAGTGCCCCAGGTTTCTGTGGATGTTGATGGTAATGTTGAACTGCAGGGAAATGCTAATGTACGATTTTTTGATAGATGGAAAGCCCTCAACGGTTTTCGGCAACAACCTTGCAGACGCATTACAATCATTGCCCGCGAGCCAGATCAAAAGTATTGAAGTTATAACCAGTCCGGGAGCAAAATACGATGCCGAAGGCACCGGTGGCATCATTAATATTATTTTAAAGAAAACAACCATCCAGGGTATTAACGGAAGCATTAATCTTTCCGGCGGAAGCCGCCTTCAAAACGGCTCTGTTAACCTCAATGCACGCAAAGGAAAATTCGGACTGCACAGTTTTATTAGTGGCAATGGTCAGCTAAAATCTAAAACCATTACTGATCTGAACCGCACTACTATTGACACTTTCAGCAAAACAAATGTTACCTTGTTGCAATACGGAAGTAGCGACTTTACCCGGGAAGGTTATAAAGCCGGATTAGGGTTTGACTGGGATTTGACAAAGAAAGATAACTTCAGTGGGAATATCGGATATGATCATTATGGTAATATAAGTAATGGTTATTCTGACCAGCAGCAGACTGTCAGCAATTTTGGCTCGAATAGCTTTCAATCTGATATTAATAGTACCAGAAATACACACCGGAATTCCCATAGTGGTTCTACAGACTGGGATCTTAACTATAAGAAAAAATTTAATGAAGACCAGGAACTGACGGTTGAATACAGCACCAGCACCAGCAGAAATTATAACGATTATAACCAGCACCAGTTTTTTACGGCAAACGATTCTACTTTTTCGGGATTGAATTCAGTTAATCACGGTAAGGAGTTTGAAAGGGATATTCAGGTGGATTATACACAACCTGTTTCAGAAAAGGTAAACCTGGAACTAGGCGGCAGGGCAGTGCGCAGATCTTTTAACAGCGTTTCAGATGTGTATTCCCTCAATTCCGTTTCTAAAGTATATGCTTACGATTTCCGGCAGTCCAACGCGTTAAAATATAGCAGGGATGTATATGCGCTGTATGCATCCGTTTCTTTCCCGGTCTTTAATTTTTTAGACATCAAGGCGGGGGGAAGGTTCGAACATACTTCAACTAATGCAGATTACTCTAATGCAGGTAAGGTAAATATTCCCGGTTATAATTCATTTGTCCCTTCTTTGTTTATATCGCACAAGCTGGACGACAGGCAGGTTATCAAATTAAGTTATAGCAGAAGGATTCAAAGGCCGGGTTACAGGGACTTAAATCCTTTTGTAAATGCAATAGATCCGAAAAATATTTCTACCGGCAACCCTGATTTAAAACCTGAAATAAGTGATAACATAGAAGCAGGTTACAGTACCTCATTTGAGAATGGCGGGTCGGCAAATGTATCTGTATTTTACAGAAGGAACAACCAGGATATCCAACCTTATATTGTGTATTATCCGGAGTTCCTCGTTGGAGATTCCATATATAAGAATGTATCTGTAAGCACGTCTGAAAATATCGGTCTTGAAAAGAATGTAGGTATAAGTCTTTATGGATCGCTTCCGGTAACATCGAAGCTGAACTTTAGAAGTAATGTATCTGCCTTTCACCGCGATATAATTAATAGGTTTGTTACAGGCGACATAACTACCAGCTTTAACTATCGGCTGAATCTAAATGCTACCTATCAGGTAACACATAATCTTACCGCAGAATTCTTTGGAAACTTCAGCTCAGCGCATAATGAAGTTCAGGGTAAGATGCCATCCTTCACCACTTATAATTTTGCATTCCGCAAAATGGTTCTTAAAAAGAAAGGAAGCATAGGTTTTACAACTACCAATCCGTTTAATAAATACGTTAACCAGTTAATGGAACTTCGGGGACCAAACTTTACGCTTACCAGTTTGAAGCGTGTTCCGTTCCGCTCATTTGGAATAAGCTTCCTGTATAAATTTGGAAAGTTGGAATTTAAAAGACAGAGGAAGATTCTAAGGAAGTTAGTGCGCCTGAAAACTAGGAGAGGATTTACCGGATGGAAGAATTATTTACAGAATTTTGTGGTTGGTTGAAGCAGGAATTACCGAATTAATAAATGAGTAAGTATAGCAAACACTTAGCACTTAACCGGCAAAATTTTGGAAATTATTTTACATCCTGTAAATCCTGCTTCAGACAATTCTATAGAAGCCTGACCTATTTCCAACAGTAACCCTAATTTCTTAACCGGTTAATAAAAAAGGTTTAATAACGCATGTATCATGAAAAAAAATAGTTGGGTTTTTATAGTAGCTTCTGCAATGTTTTCTTTTTACACAGCAAATGCACAAAGCAGTGCAGCAGATAACATTGTTGTACAAACGCATGCTGGCAAGGTTCAGGGAAAGTCTGTTAATGGAATTTCCATTTTTAAAAATATTCCATTTGCTGCTGCACCTGTTGGCAATCTTCGCTTTGCTGCTCCTGTAAAACCCGAACCCTGGGAAGATATCCGGGATGCAATTACATCCGGCCCAACTCCACCTTTTCCAACTTCTAAAGAAGGGGATATAGATAATAAACCCGTGTTTGGAAATAATTGGGTAAAAGGAAATAATTACCTTACAACCAACGTGTGGACACCAGATACAAAAGGCAATCGCCTCCCGGTTATGGTGTATATTTATGGGGCATTTGTATTAGGTGCAAGCGATGTACCCTTGTTCGACGGAACTAATTTTGCAAAGAAGGGGGTTGTGATGGTTTCTTTTAACTATCGCCTCGGCATTGAAGGATTTTTAAAAATAAATGGTGTTCCTACTAACATCGGCATACGTGATCAGATTGCAGCGCTTAAATGGGTACAGGATAATATAACAGCCTTTGGTGGCAACCCTGACAATGTTACTGTTTTTGGTGAATCAGCAGGTGCAATAAGTGTTGGTGTATTACTGACAAGTCCTGCTGCTAAAGGATTATTTAAGAGGGCTATTATGCAAAGCGGTTCCGGACAGGCCGTACTAAGCGGTGAACAGGCAGACCGTATAGCAAACAAGTATGCAAAAACGCTTGGTATTAATAATTCAAGAGATGCGTATCTAAAATTCACACCTGAAGAATTATTGGCAGTACAGCCGAGGGTAACCCCCAAAATGGTTAATCTTGAAACGGAGTCACATGCAGACCCTACTGGAGGTGTAAGCTTATATTTTCCGGTAATTGATGGAGATATTATTCCAGGGGTTCCCTTAAAGAATGCCCGTAGCGGTGCAGGGCGCGATTATGATCTGTTGATTGGTTATAATACAGATGAAATGAATTATTTCTTGGTGCCTACAGGTTTGCTTAAAAAAATAAAGTTCAATTTCATTTTAAATAAAGCAGTTCGGGCAGTACATCCTGCTCCATCAGCATTGATTGCAGTGTATAAAAAAGCGTATCCCAAAAAAAAGTTGGGAGAGCTTTTTTCTGCCATTCTCACGGCTTACCAGGCACAGGTACCTTCCATACGCTTTGCAAATGCACATTCAATTACCGGGAAAACGTACATGTATGAATTTGCATGGCAATCATCCGTTGCGAACGGAACGTATGGCGCTTATCATGGACTTGAAATTCCATTTGTTTTTAATAACCTGGATATTGTTACAGGAGAAAAAGGGATGCTTGGACCTGAAGGTGGCCCGCCTGAGCTAGCCGGTAAAATGCAGGATGCCTGGGTGCAGTTTGCTAAAACTGGCAGCCCTGGTTGGGATGCCTACAAACCTGCCGACAGAAAAACTATGCTCATAAATAAAACCTGGCAATTACAAACTAATCCGCATACTAAAGAACTTGCAGCCTGGGATGGAGTAAGAGAGCAATGATTGAATTAATAGCATCAATACTACTGTCATGTTAAGTTTAATTAATTTATTCGCTATCAGCCGTCGGCTATCAGGTATCAGGAGCAAACTTAATACACATTGTTCTGCTGACTGCTGATAGCTGAGGGCTGAAAGCAGAACACGTCACTTTAGAGTTAACTTGACATTAGTGTCATGTCAACAATAAAATGACGTTAGTTATTTGGATAGTATTACCTGGTACGTTTCCTCCTGATAGCTGATGGCAATTGATACGACATTTTATAGTTGACACGACACTAGTATCTAATGTAACCTCATGATACCCACTAAAAATTTTACCAATGCGGATTACCCTTCTAACAATTTTTTTTCATTTTCTTTTCTTCGCAACAATTGAAGCGCAAACAAATTCATTGTTCACCAGGGAAAGAACTTTTCAATCACTCTCCCAGCGATGGGAATTGGATTCTGTTAATAATAAAGGAACCTTTATCATTTCGCCATACAAGCCGGTGTATGTAACTGCAGGCAGGTATTCCAACAATCCAAATAAAAAACCGACAAGTGAAAATCCGCAGTACAGTTTACCTTTTAAGGTTGATTATAATAATTATGAAGCCAAATTCCAGCTAAGTTTTAAAACCAAAGTAGTACAAGGATTGATTAAAGGTAATGGTGATATCTGGGTGGCATACACGCAAAAAGCGCATTGGCAGTTGTATAATGAAACTTTATCACGACCTTTCCGGGAGCTTAATTATGAACCGGAAGTGATTCTTAATTTTGCCACACATCTCCCTATAGCAGGATTTATTACAAGAATGGTTGGAGTAACATTTAATCATCAATCTAACGGCCGTTCTTTACCATTATCGAGAAGCTGGAACAGGATTATTTTTCATATAGCCTGGGAGCGTAAATACTGGGGAATTATCTTTCGTCCGTGGATGCGGTTACCTGACAAAGAAGACGAGAATCCTGCTATTCTCGATTATACAGGTAGAAGCGAATTGGTAGTGATTCGCAACATAGGCAAGCACCAGCTTTCTTTTATTGGAACACATTCTTTAAGAACCGGTATTAATAACCGGGGCAGTGCTCAATTCAACTGGGTTTTCCCTGTTTGGGGAAATTTCAAGGGACAACTTCAAATGTCTGAAGGTTACGGTGAAACCTTGCAGGATTATAATCACCGCCAGGCAACTATAGGTCTCAGCGTTTCCCTGATGGAGTGGTGATGCAGTAAAAGTATTACTTCAAATAATTTTCCATCTTGATAATAAAATATTCCCTGCCGCTTTAATCTGGCCCTATCCTTATCTGCGAAAACTTATTGGTAGCAAATATTACCGGAATATTCTTCCCAATAAACCACCGGCAGATCCCATACCCCTGCCACCGCTTAACATGCCTATAAGCGAACCTAAGCCGCCACCGCCACCGCCTAACAGTCCACCTCCACCCATGGTAGCGCCGCCTAACAATCCACCTAATCCTCCCATTGAATTAGTTGAGTAGGATTGATTCCTTCGCATCATTCTCGAAAGGATCATAGGAGCAGCAATGCTTACCAGTCCTTTTAATAAACTGCTACTATTAATACCTGATTGCTTAAGTTTATCACCTAAACCAAAAGCTGAAAGAAAACCAGGTTCATCTGAAGGTGCCGAAGTGCTTGCATTAGTTTTTTCAGCTAACTTATCCAATAATCCAAATTGCTTTTGGTCTACTCCCAGATAGTTAGCAATCTTTTGAACGCTATGCTGTTCAGCTTCACTATAATTATTATCAGATTTTGCGAATGCAAGTAAATCAGTAACCAGTGAATATTTTAATTCACTGCTTTTAAGTATGTCAAGGCTTCTAACCAGGTCTGCATCGCTGGTACCCTTAGCTACATTCAAAACATGTTCTTGCTGTTGAGCTGAAAGATCTGCTGCTTCACAAAGATGTGACAGGTGTTCAATCTCCAACTCTGAGGCTTGCAAATCAGCTGTAGCAATTGATGCAATCGCTGACAAGTAGGCTCCTTTTTCCTGGTCGCTTATACCAGTCAAAATTTTTTCTGATGTTTCCATATTTAAGGTTAAATTATAGTTGAGAAAATATTTAAATAATCTATTTATATAACGATATGTAGTAACCTTTAAAACTTTATTAATATACTACAAGGTTAAAATCACGTATCAAAATGAAAGCCTGAGTTAGCATGAAAGCCAGAATTTTTGGTGACAATTATTAGTTTATGTTTCTATTTGTAATGAATGTAGTTCCAACATAAATATAAAGGGATTTTGTTATTTCATGTAATAAATATCGAAAAAATAACCTTCATTATTTTCTTGTTAAAAATTTAAAATTACTTTTATAAAATGTTATCCGGTTTTATTACCAAACAGTTCCTGGCCAGGCTGAAACTTATTTATATTCTTAATCATTTTTCAGATTAGATGATATAAGTTGTATTTGATATGCAGCAAATGTTTGATCAGTTCAGTGGGGGCGGAACCTCTAAATTTATATTACTTCGATGTTTGCTAAAGTAAAATCAGGCCTTGATAAAGATGGTGATGGTGATGTGGACTTCCAGGATTTAAAAGCGATGTTTAGCAGCACTGGGAGAATAATGGATAAAATTAAAAATGTATTTAAGTAAATACATAACGCGGGATTATAGTAGTAAATAATCAAAGTAATATAAATTTCAACTTACCATGTAATTTGGTGGTTACATAGCTTCAGGTTACATGGTAAGTTAAATTTATATTGATGATAATGTAATAAGGTTGAATTATTAATGCCATAATTTTCTACTAAGGTTTGTATTATGAGAATTCAATGTCGTTGAATCCAGGGATTTTACATCATGCCTTCGTTCCGGTTAGGAACGACATGTCGGTAGAAAGTATTAAAGTAATGGGCTGTTCCGGTCAGGAACAGCATGTGTTAATATAGGAATGATTATATTTTGAGTGTACTGTTTGAATGTTACTTTACCTGTTGCAACTTACAGGTTGTTCCTAACCGGAACAACATATACTTATTAATTTTTTTACCGACATTCCGTTTCTAACCGGAACGAAGAAAATAAATAATGAATTCACTTAATTCAACGGTATTGTATGATGATTATAAAAAAATATTATGCGATAAAGCTATTTTCAGTACTAAGCATTGTATATAGTTGTCATCATACACAGGTTATGAATACTCACATGCCAAGGTCAAAATGAGTCTCAATTTCTTATGGCGCTGGCCCTGGTAAATAAATGGAGCATCATCAACAGCCAGTTATTGCTTAACAACGGAAACATACTGGTAGCAAAACTTCAGGGTGTTGCTGTCGGCCAACCGAAATAATCAATTGCCTTTAAGAAAGAACTTTTTAATTATTCAATTATATTAAATGAAACAAAAAATATCCATTGTTATCGCTTTTGTCGTTTTAATATCCTGCAATGGCAATCCTGAAAAAACCATTACTGATAATAAAGTAACTACCGAAAGGGTTGCAACTGAAAAAATTAAAAACTCTAACGAAACATCTGAATGTTATATCAACACAAAAAATAAAGACAGCATGGTGCTGACTCTTACTATTAAAAATAACCTCGTAACCGGTAATATGAACTATCAGATTGCCGGAAAAGATAAAAACAAAGGAACACTGCAAGGTGAAATGAGGGGCGATACCCTTTTTGCTGATTATACATTTTGGTCAGAAGGAATACAATCGGTAAGGCAGGTTGCTTATATTAAAAAAGGCAATAGTTTATTAGAAGGCTATGGTGATGTGGAAGAAAAAGGAAACAGAATGGTTTTTAAAAATACCGGAGCATTAAATTTTGGAAAAGGAATTGTATTGCAAAAAACAGCGTGCCAAAATAAGCTGTATTAATCCTTACTATTATTCAAATAGGAAAGAGTAAAATCAAAGAAATTATATTTAATAAAAGCAGATTACTGTTTAATATTTGTCTTTTTAGAGGTTCCGTCATTGAAGTTATCTCTTATATCCATCAGTAATTGTTCTGTTAATGTATACTTTGGCGAGGACACCTGTGCGGCTTGTGTTTCTTTTTTGCGGTTTATTGTATTCATTGCTTTAATAATACCAAATAACACTAATGCTATTATAAAAAAGTCAACAATGGATTGTAACAAAAGTCCAACCGGAAACACTGTATTAACAATGGTGAGTTTTACATCTGCTACACTAACTTTACCTACCACTAAAGCAAGGATAGGCGCAATAATACTATCCGTTACAGCTGAAACAACTTTGCCAAAAGCTGTACCTAATACAACGGCTACTGCCAGGTCTACAACATTACCTTTAACAGCAAATTCTTTAAATTCTTTTAAAAAGCTCATAGTTATATATTTTACTTTATGATTGTGGGATAGACATTACTTGTTAAAAAGAGCATGCTTTTGCGGAAGCAATTAAATACTATGTTTTAATAATGTAAAATGAAAAATTAACAGTTGAGTACAAGGGAAAAATTAAAGCCGTGATTTGCATAAATTCAAAATATTTCATTTTTTAACTTCATAATATTACTTCTAGTAAAAATACTCCTTTTCACTATTATACAATCTTATAGAAGTAATAATTTTAATTGTAATATCAATGTCGATGACTTAAGAAGTTAGTAGTGTTCCTTGGTATTTGAATTACAATTTAGTTAGAGATCTTAGAGTCCCTTGTAGGATTTCCTTTGTGTCCATTGTGGTTAAATAGGGTCTATGTTTCTAAGAGTCTTTTACCCACAAGGAACACAAAGGAAATCCCACAAGGAACACAATGAATGCCTGATACATACGAAATCCTTATTAAGTCAACGACATTGATTGTAATATAAACATTTTACTTCCTCAATGATATTAAGCAATCACTTCATTTATGCGACTAATAGATGCCTTTTATGTGAAGGATAAACTGAAGGTAATAGCAACAGCAAACAACAGGAGAATTCTTATAATGAATAGGTAATTGTAATAGAGTAGTCAAGTGTTTGAAACTATTAAGTATCGATTGCTAAAAGCCGTTATTTATGATAAGCTTTTATTTTACTGCCGATCCACCTGATAGTCTCATCTGTAACATAAGCCGGTGCATTAAGTGCCACCCAGTGGTCTTTTTCTTTTTCTTCCACTTTAAAATATGAAGATCCTGCCCAGGGATGGAGCATGTAAACGCAAAACTTTCCGGTTGGTACCAGCCCGTTAACATCACGATACATATCGATATTTATTGAAGCATAACCACGCTCACTTTCTGTAATAAACGGAACCATAAAGCCGGCATGAAGGTAGTCAATAGTAAAAATTGTTTCATTCATAGTGGGTACATTGTTTCGTAGATTCTGTTAAAGGCCTGTCTTAATATATAATTGCTCTAAATTATAGTAAAAATACGGTTTTGCAAACGTAAGATCACTAAATTATTTCTTCGAGAATATAATATAAATGCAGGTTATGCCATTTACAGGAGGCACGAGACATGAAGGCAGGAACAAGCATAAAGTATATTTATGTTACTTGGTGCCTTATATAAGATATTTGTTCCTTTAAGAGAAATTCCCCACTTACGTTCCTAAGGAACTGTTTAATTTATAATGTAGTGCTACCCACCTCTTGTTCCTGCCGGAACGAAAATATTCACAGTTGCTATTCTTTAATTCAACGACATTGGAGAGCGATTAATCATTTAAATGATAAGTATCAATGATTGTATAAAAAGGTTCCATGTAGTACGATAATTAAAAGGAATTGGGATGTAAACAATTATCCCAGTAAGCCACGGTGTCTTTCAACAGATTTTGGTATTCAGAGAAGCTGTCAGGCTTTTTCAGGTAGCCCTGAACCGTTAGTGTATAGGCTTTAAGTACTTCGGCACGTTTTGCGGAGGTGGATAAAAATAAAAAAGGTATTGATTTAATTTTTAAAATTTCATCATTATTGATTTCTTCGCGTAATGCTAAGCCATTCATACCAGGCATATTAACATCGCAGAGTATGAAAAATGCCTGTTTGTTAGAAGTTCTCAGGAAATGCAATAATTCCGGGCCGGAAGTAAAAAATATAATTTCATTTTTAACGTCAATGGATACAAATACATCCTTAATCAATTCCAGGTCTTCCAGATCATCATCTATAACCAGGATAGGTCCATCCTGTGGCTTCATCATGCTTTATGTTTTATCGTTAAATGTAGATTATTATTACTAAAATAAAATCTTTATAAGTTCTTTCCACACATTTTCAGCTACAATCTTGTGACCTTCGGCAGTCGGGTGAATGCCATCTTGCTGATTTAATTTTTCTTCGCCACCAACACCTTCCAGCAGAAATGGAATAAGAATGATATCATTCTTTTTTGCAAGCTCCGGATAAATACTACCAAATTCACTGGTATATTTCTGTCCCATATTTGGTGGTATCTGCATTCCCGCAATTATAATTTTTGATGCAGGATTTTTAATTTTTACTTTATCAATTATTGACTGAAGGTTTTTTTTAGTTTCTGTGAGTTGAATGCCCCTCAATCCATCATTACCACCAAGCTCTAACACAAATATATCCGGCGGTTGACGTAAAATCCAGCCGATACGGCTGTTACCGCCGGAAGAAGTTTCACCACTCACTCCCGCGTTAACAACTTTATAAGCAAGCTTTAACGAATCCAATTTATGCTGGATCAATGCGGGAAAAGCTTCAGAAGGACTTAAGCCGTAACCCGCAGTAATACTGTTACCAAAAAAAATAATGGTTTTTTCTTTTTCGTTTACAACGGCAGCATCATTTCCTTTTGCACTCTGTGAGCCGCCAGGATGTTTTTCATTATTTTCACAAGAGGTTATGAACATAACTAATATAACAAGTGATATTGAAGAGATACGTTTCATATTTTCGTAAAATGCATTATACATTAAACCTGTTACCAACAACCCGGACTAAACTATCCTGGTATTTTGTTGTTGGTGTATCCAGAATAACCGGCATCAAAAATATAGTTATTTTAAGTTTAGAATGAAGAATACTGTTATAACAACAAATTAATTTTAATGGGAATAATACTTGACATTCAAAATGTAAGTAAAAGCTACCAAAGTGCAGGCCGCATCCTGAATGTTTTGGATAAAATAAATTTCTCTGTTGAAATGGGGACGACCATGGCAATTGTAGGGCCATCAGGTAGCGGTAAAACAACTTTGCTCGGACTGGCAGCAGGATTAGACCGCTCCAGTTCGGGCTCAGTAGCATTGCATGGTGTTAAGCTGGATGAATTGAACGAAGACCAAAGGGCTGGCATTCGAAACAAATACGTGGGTTTTATTTTTCAAAATTTTCAATTGTTGCCTACCCTCACTGCATTGGAAAATGTAATGGTGCCTTTAGAGTTGCGTGGTGAAAAAAATGTAAGGCCAAGGGCACAGGATCTTTTAAATAAAGTTGGACTTGCAGATCGCGGACATCACTACCCGGCTCAGCTAAGCGGTGGTGAACAACAAAGAGTATCCCTGGCGCGGGCTTTCTCTAACAGTCCAGCAATATTATTTGCTGATGAACCCACCGGCAACCTCGATGCTGAAACAAGCGAAAAAATTGTTGAACTTATTTTTAATCTTAATAAAGAAGCTGGCACTACGCTTATATTAGTAACTCATAATTTAGATCTTGCCGCAAAAACAGGAAGGGTGATAAAGCTGAGAGGAGGGAGAATGGTTTATAATGGTTAGTTGTTAATGGTTAATTGTTAACGGTTAGTGGATGCCGTTTATAGATAATTATAAGAATTAAATGTGCATTAAGAATTAATCACTAACCGTTAACAATTAACAATTAACCATTAAATAAACCAACTATCCGTTAACAATTAACAACTAACAATTAACCATTAAAAATGAATTTTCCCTGGCTGCTGTTAATGGCGTGGCGTGATAGCCGGCGTAACCGATCTCGTTTATTCTTATTCATTTCCTCCATAACATTGGGTATTGCTGCCCTGGTTGCAATTTATTCTTTAGGTGATAATATGCGCCGCGAAATAGATAAACAGGCAGCTTCTTTAATTGGTGCCGACCTTGAAATATCCGGTAATAAAGAATATTCAGGCGATATAAAAAAAATGACCGACTCCCTGGGTGATCAAAAATCAGAGGAGCGTGGTTTTACGTCCATGATCTATTTTCCAAAAAACGAAGGTACCCGCCTGGTTCAGGTCCGTGCTTTAAAAGGGGCTTTTCCATATTATGGCAAATTAGAAACAACTCCTGCATCAGCGGGTATAGCTTTCCGTAATCAACAACAGGCTTTGGTAGATCAGACATTAATGTTTCAGTTCAATGCAAAAATTGGCGACTCCGTTAAAGTGGGTAATACAACATTCGCCATTGCCGGATCTTTATTATCAGCACCAGGACAAACAGGGTTGTCTGCCTCGGTAGCTCCCATTGTATACATCCCGCTTCAATATTTAACACAAACAGGATTATTACAAAAAGGAAGTCGTATTAATTACAAATACTATTTTAAATATAACCGACCTGTTGATATGGAGGCACTGGTAAAAAAAATTGAACCACGTCTGGAAAAGGAAAATCTTAATTACGATACCGTCGAAAGTCAAAAGCAGGATACTAACCGCTCCTTTAACGACCTTTCAGCATTTCTCTCGCTCGTTGGTTTTATTGCGCTACTGTTAGGATGTATCGGCGTTGCGAGTGCCATTCATATTTACGTTCGTGAAAAGATAAATACTATAGCAATCCTCCGCTGCATGGGTGCAAAAGGTTCACAGGCTTTTTTAATTTACCTTATCCAGATTGTAATCATAGGCTTTGCCGGTTCGGTAATCGGCGCTGCTTTGGGAACTATCATCCAGCAATTTTTACCCATAGTTTTAAAAGATCTTTTACCTATTAGCATAGCAACACCTGTTTCATGGAGTTCTATAATTCAGGGTATAATAGTGGGGGTTATCATATCAATCCTCTTTGCATTGCTTCCCTTAATATCTATAAGAAATATTTCTCCGCTGAATACTTTGAGATTATCTTATGAATCAACAAACTTTTTTAAGGATCCTGTAAAATGGCTCGTGTATATATTGATACTCCTTTTTATTTTTGGATTTACTTATCAGCAATTGGGTAACTGGAAGAAAGCTTTCTTTTTTTCAATGGGAGTATTAATAGCTTTTATAATCCTGGTTGGCATGGCATCATTGCTTACCTGGTTGGTACGGCGCTTCTTTCCTGAAAAATGGAGTTACCTATGGCGACAAGGGCTGGCTAACTTATTCCGGCCCAATAATCAAACAGCCATACTCATTGTTTCCATCGGATTGGGAACAGCGTTTATATGTACGCTTTTCTTTATTCAAAGTATTTTACTCAATCGGGTAAATATATCTGCCAGCGGCAATCAGCCGAACACTGTTCTTTTTGATATTCAGTCAGCACAGAAAGAAAAAGTAATTGCACTGGCTCATCAATATAATTTGCCTGTAAATGGAACGGTGCCCATCGTAAATATGAGGTTGGAATCAATCAATAATATTACAGGTGAAACATTGGAAAAAGATAGCACCAGTAAAATGCAGCGTTGGATATTCTCCAGGGAATACCGTGTTACATTTCGTGATTCTTTAACTGCTTCTGAGAAGATCAATGACGGTAAATGGGTGGGAAGTGTAAATGGTCAGGCTGATGCTGTTTATATATCATTGGAAGACCGCTTTGCAAAAAGAAACATGATTAAAGTAGGAGATACAATGGTTTTTAATGTACAGGGTTCCATCATCAGCACTTTAGTAGGAAGTTTGCGTACCGTTGACTGGAACAGGATACAGACGAATTTTCTCGTTGTATTTCCAAAAGGCGTGCTGGAAGATGCGCCTCAGTTTCATGTACTGCTTACACATGTGCCCGATAAAGCGACTTCGGCACGTTTTCAACAATCAGTAGTCCGCCAGTTTCCCAATGTTTCTATTATTGACCTTGGTTTAATTTTAAATATATTGGATAAGATAATGGATAAAATTGGTTTTGTAATTCGTTTTATGGCTGGTTTCAGCATGCTAACAGGACTTATTGTTTTGATATCTTCCGTAATTATCAGTAAGTACCAGCGCATACAGGAAAGCGTTTTATTACGAACGCTCGGAGCCAGCCGTAAACAAATATTTGTTATCATGGCGCTCGAATATTTTTTTCTGGGAGCCTTTGCTGCTGCAACAGGTATTGTTTTAGCCATAGCCGGAAGCTGGGCACTCGCCAGGTACAGCTTTCAAATAACATTTATTCCTTCGGTCTTTTCGATGTTGGTTGTATTTTTTTCAGTTTGTTTTCTAACAGTTGCTATTGGTTTGGCAAACAGCCGTTCCGTTGTAAAGAGGCCACCATTGGAGATATTAAGAGAAGAGGTTTAAAAGTGTTTGAACGACTTGCGAAGTCTTCTGACTGGTTCAATAAGGAAGGCTTTATTTGTTTATAAAATGACAAGTTTTCAGTTAAAGATGGTGATATTTAAGACTTCGCAAGCCAGCGTTTTGCATTTAAGTTTCGATGCAGTTATTAAAACTTCAAAAGTAGATAAGCGTTATAAATTGGCATTTTTTCATTTTCGTTAACAAAGAAACACAAAGAAAATTTCTAGTGCTTCTTACTACCTTCGAGTCTTAGTGGCTTGAAGATACTGCAGGCATTTCTCTATCCCTTTCGCCCAGAAAACACCCAATTCCTGTGCTCCCTTTTCATTGGGATGCAATAAAAATATGCCGGCATTTCCTTTTTCTTTTTGAAAAAGAACTATTGCATTTTTTTTAAAATATTCGAAAGCATCCGTATCACCGGAAAATACACGGTTAGGATGACTTGATTTGTAGCTTGCAATTACTTTATCCAACACGGGAAAATAAGTTTGCAACCTGTTTAATCCTTCGTCCATATACTGCGAACGGTTATACGTGTTTGGACTATACCAGATAGGACGATGAAGTATAACCATACTTTCCGGATATTTATTTAGAAGTGTGTCTATAATCGTCTTTACATTTTTTTCATAACATTCTGGTGAAACAGGGGCGCCGTTAGGTCCTGAAACAGCGCTGTCATTAGTTCCCAGGATCATTGAAAATACCAGGGTGGCATCTTTTTGATTTTTGTATAAGTCAACTCCCTGTATAACGCGAGGGAATAATTTATTGGTAGCTGGTAAAAAATCAACCGTGGTAGCGCCGCTCACGCCCTGGTTACTAAAGTTAAACTCTCTATAATTGTTTCGAGCCTGTAACCATGCTATGGCATGATCCGGAGGGGCATCAGTTGCAGGGTTTTTAAGTCCCGCTCCATAAGTAATGCTGTTGCCGATAAAAACTATAAAATAGTTTTTGGATTGGCTAAATAATGAAACGGAAAGAATTAAACATATGCAGAAGAGTTTAAAGATTTTTGTTAGCATTATTAAGTTTATTTAATTCCAAAGATCAGTTTTTCATTTAAATTTAATTCTAATAAAATCAGCAAAAGGCGTAAAAATTATAGATCCCAATGATATATTTGAGTGGCTTTGTTGCATGAATATGTTATCTTATAATCCTCCTATACTAACCTTAGTAGAAAATGATGGCATCAATTATTCAACCTTATTATCAATTATGTGAAATAAATATAATAGGGACTTGTTTAATTTGAACACTGGAAGGAGTTTATAAAAATAATTGAGATTATAATAGTAATGTCAACCTTCGGGTTAGTACTTTATTTTCTATTATTTTTATGTGTACGAATTACAATTTTTAGTGAAAGCAACCACAGTGCAGGAATATATTGACAGCCTTCCTGCCTGCAGGCAACATGCGCTGAATCAATTGAGAAAAGTTATTCTTGACAATCTTCCTAAAGGTTTTGAAGAAGTAATTGAATATGGAATGCCGGGCTATGTAGTTCCGCGTTCACAATATCCTAACGGCTATCACTGCGATCCGAAAATGGCATTACCATTTATTAATTTTGCCTCTCAAAAAAATTATGTAGCATTTTACCATATGTGTATTTACGCAGACAAAAAGCTTCTGGAATGGTTTGTAACAGAATATCCAAAGTATTCTAAAGCCAAACTGGATATTGGCAAAGCATGTATACGATTAAAAAAGATGGAAGACATTCCTCTTAAAATGATAGGAGAGTTGGTATCCAAAATTACTCCGGAGCAATGGATTGCAAAGTATGAGGAGGGGCTTAAATAATAGTTAATGGTGAATGCTGAATGCTGTGAAAGGTATTCCTTCTATCTGTGAAACTTAAGTTGTTTAATCATGTGTGAAAAAGGATACTAATGTGATACATCTGTGATAACTTCCTCAATTCTTCCCTATAGCTTTATATAATTATAAAGCATGTATGTCTAAATGATAATCTCCCGTTAGAGATATTCCTGACTCATTATGTAATTTAATAAAGTTTACTAACAATTTTCTTCATGTAAACATTCTTAAAAATGAAATCGTCAATCCAACTCTGTACAGGCTTTGTTTTTGCAATCCTGTTTTTTTCGGCATGCACAAAGAATCCAGATCCAAAAATGACCAAAATACGTACTCTGCCAAACAGACTGGCAAGTGCCACCGAAATAGATACTGTAAATGCTACTGCTGTTTTACCACTCTATCACGGAAAAGATGCAAAAGGAGGGGATGTTTTTTACATTATTACCGAATCTAACAACGTAGATAAATCTATTGAGCTTGGATTAAACTGGACCCCAAAACTGGTACATGCCCTTGGCACCATGGCAGTGCAAACGGCAACGGTAGTTAATGGAGGACCAAAAAATCCAAATAACTTTCCTGTCCTGAACTTTTCCGGAAACGTAGATTTTTCCCCCGTTACGAAAATAGTACCCGGCCCTATGTTGTTTCCTCTTGATCCTGCCACTGAACCGGGTTCTGTTGGAGATGCTAATTACAGTCCCCTTGTTACATTCGATGGAAAAATAGTGTACAATGCATCACATATTGCAAATAGTACTGGCGTTCATGAAAAAGTTATAAGTATGGATAAGAAAAATATGACGGTAAAAATTAAGCTTACAAGAGGTTTTTATGAAGGTTTCGCGATTTTATATTCCAGCACTGAAACATCTGATAACGACCTTGCGGCGCTCGAGGGAGGAACGTTTGCTCCCAATATGAATGCAGCTCCTAATCCTGCTGACGACAAATCCTTCCGTTCAGCACGTGAAGCTTTAATACCTGTTATCAATGGACCAATGGGTGTTAACAATCCAAACCGTCAAGGTCTTCGCTCTGCAGTAGCGGGGGAGGGTGATCCTCTCAATATTTTTCAAGAACAAGCAGGGTGTGAAAATGCTGATGATCCGGGTGCTTTTTGCGATGCCGCTGCTTATAGTCCTTTGTGGGACGTACATCCCGTAATGTGGACAGATGAAGCAATTAAAGCAGGAATGAGAACCAGGGTTACAACGGATAAACGGGAAGTAATTGCACCTATTAATATTATTGAACTGTATGCTGATGGCTTTGTAAAAGCGGGAGCTCCAACAGGGCCACGCAATGCATCGCTCGGAGGTCTTAACGCTGCAGACATTATAGTTAATTGCCCAATCATTTTTGTACCTGAGGCAGCACGATAGCTTGTTTTGTTGCAGTAAAGGCAAACGAATTCAACCTTCATTTGTCTTTATTGTATAATATTATTTATAACTTAATATTGAAACGCTAACCTTGAAAGGGTAACATTATTCTTCGATGTTTGTGACGCGATATGTCGCCGCCTTCGTGGTTTTGTTCCAATAGCTCAATAGGATCTATAATTATATTACCCCTTTAGAATTTATTTTTAAATCTAATAACTTAAAGCTGCCAGACGAAGGCTGATAGCGGATGACTTATACCTCACCGTTATAATACATTTTCGTTTCATAATCCATTTTAACGGATCCGTTTTCATTATAATCAACGAAAAGTTTTACGAGGGCAGAAATCATTGAATCATAAGTTTCATGACCTGGAAGAGGAATATAAGATGCCGATAACAATTGTCCTTTCAAGGCATCAAAATTGAGAAATTGTGTGTTGGGGAAACTATGAAACATCATTAATGCAGGTTCAAAAAATGTTTGTATGATTGATTCATTAATTCTTTCCGGCTGTTGCTGATCTATGGCGAACTGTTGCTTTAACATTTCGTATTCATGAAGGAAAGCTGTGTCTGTTTTTCTAATATTCCACGCCAGAACAATATGGCCACCTGGCTTTAAGATCCGCTGAAATTCCGTCTTTGTGGCAACCGGATCCATCCAATGAAAAGCCTGCGCCACTGTAATAAGGTCAACACTGCTACTTCTTAGGCCGGTATGCTCAGCCCGGTGTTTCCTGCTTAAAAATCCAGAATAATGTCCCAGCTTATTTTCAGCCGCTTTACGCATCTCAGCATTTGGTTCGATACATGTAACGCTGAACTCTTTTTGTAAAAGCAATTCGGCAAAAAGTCCTGTGCCTGATCCTATATCGGCAATGCGGTGCTCAGTTTTTAAACCGAATGTATTTTCAAAAAAAGGAATAATATCTGGTGGATAAGAAGGCCTGTATTTTACATAATTTTCTACGCGGTTCGAAAATCGTGAGGTGGGACTTAATGCGGCCAGATCATTGATCATAACCTAATTAGTTTAAAAAAGCAAAGTAAACTATTTTAAACAATTATGCAATTTTCATTGTAAAATTTGTTAAGGAGGCTTTCAGCCGTCAGCTATCAGCAATGAGCCTTCAATTTGTCTTGGTATTTGAAAAGACAAACAAATAAACTCTATTCCATTAATCACTACCCGTTAACAATTAACCATTAACAATTAACCATTACTTCAGTAACTCCGGCTTTACACCTTCTTTAGTGATCGTAACAGGCATGATGGCTCCTGCTTCATCAAAATGCATTTCGTCAATACATGTTACCCGGTGATTGGCGGCTTTCTCTCCCAAAGGGCGGCGGTGATAAATTATATACCATTTATCTTCTTTAGGAACTTGTATAACGGAATGATGTCCTGCACCCGTACCTACGAGCGTATCCTGTTTAAGAATGGTTGCCAGCCGTTTGAATGGACCAAAGGGTGAATCAGCCATTGCATAGGCAACACGGTAATCGGGGCCGCCCCATCCACCTTCAGACCACATAAAGTAATATTTATTGTTACGGATAAACATGAAAGGGCCTTCAACATATCCATCAGGCGTGAGCTCTTTAAAGGATGATCCGTTTTCAAAAGCTTCAAGGCCAGTAAAATCTTTCTTTAGTTTCGCAATGTTACAATGTCCCCAGCCGCCATAAATAATATAGTATTGCCCGTCTTTATCTTTGAAAACAAATTGGTCAATGGGCTGAGCGCCGTTAACAATATCGTTAATCAATGGCTTGCCAAGGTAATCTTTAAAAGGCCCTTCAGGTTTGTCCGCAACGGCTACACCTATACCCCCTATCTGATCTTTATGAACGTCATTGGCACCGAAGAAAAAATAAAATTTGTCTCCCTTTTTTACAACCGATGGCGCCCACATTGCTTTTTGCGCCCATTTAACATGTTGTGAATCGAGCACCTTATCGTGTCTGGTCCAATGCACCAGGTCAGGAGATG
>JAABUK010002054.1_pt1 | contig 36946 bp, 38 predicted proteins | sample 5559141 | NCBI WGS metagenome assembly JAABUK01 (sample SAMN10711869, study PRJNA513367) | rock metagenome | isolation source: Antarctica rocks | place: Antarctica: Victoria Land, Pudding Butte nord | collected 2016-01-03
ATCAACACGGGAGAAAGATCCTACACCACCACACAACCAACCGTCAAGGCCAATCCCGCAGCGAACAACCCGCGCCAATGGAACGATGACCTAAACCCCAAAGACGAACCCGTCAAGCAGGGAACAGCCCTAAAGTTCCTTCTCGTCCGTCTCCGGTTCGACCTCAATGTCTCCGCTGATGGCGTCGGCATCGTCCTCGAGATCCGAGGCGTCCTCCAGGACATCCTCCTCCGCCTCCTCCTCCGCCGTCTCGACCTCAACGTCGGCGTCCTCCAGCCCGGGAGCGGGCGCCTTCTTAACACGTTTCTCCTCGACCACGTTGCCCCCGGTGCGACGCGCGCGCGGTTGCTCGACCGGCTGCTCGGTGCCGCATTTCGGGCACACGGCCGGCGTCTTGGTCAGATCGTAGAAGCGCGTGGCGCAGGCGACGCAGACGCGTTTGGTGCCGAGTTCAGGCTTCGCCATCAGGTCCCTCAAATTCCAGTCGCCGCATGTGAACGGCGAAGGGCGGGGCCCATGCCATCGCCGCGGCCCGCTGTCAAACCCCGTTGTGCCATGCTACCCGCCGCTATCCCTGCTCTGAGTGAGCCCCGCATGAACCATGCCCGCCTCCCCTTAACGTCCTCACGGCCGACACAGCCGCTATCTGGCAGTATCCGCGTGCCCGGCGACAAGAGCATCAGCCACCGCGCGCTGATGTTCGCCGGGCTCGCGGTGGGAGAGACTGGGATCGCCGGGCTGCTGGAGGGCGAGGACGTGCTGCGCACTGCGGCTGCAATGCGGGCGCTCGGTGCCGAGATGGTACAGGACACGCCTGGCGCCTGGCGGGTGTCGGGCCGCGGCATCGGCGGGCTGCGGGAACCTGCGGATGTGCTGGATATGGGCAACTCCGGCACCGCGGCCCGGCTGCTGTGCGGCATCCTGGCCAGCCACGACCTGTTTGCCGTCATGACGGGGGACGCCAGCCTGCGCCGCCGCCCGATGCGGCGGGTGACCGACCCGCTGCAGGCCTGTGGGGCACGGTTCCACGGCCGCGAGGGCGGGCGGCTACCGCTCGCCATCCAGGGCGCGCGGGATGCGCTGCCGATCGAGTACCGCCTGCCGGTCGCGTCGGCGCAGGTAAAGTCGGCCCTGCTGCTGGCCGGCCTGAATGCGCCGGGCTGGACCCGCATCGAGGAGCCGGAGCCGACGCGCGACCATAGCGAGCGGATGCTGCGCCATTTTGGCGCGGAGGTCCTGGTAGAGCGGGCCGGCAACGGCCGGATCGCGAGCGTGAAGGGGCAGCCCGAACTGCGGGCGGCGGATGTGGTGGTGCCGGGCGACCCGTCCTCGGCCGCATTCCCCCTGGTGGCCGCACTGATCGTACCGGGTTCGGTGGTGACGGTCCAGGGGGTGGGTCTCAATCCGCTCCGAATTGGGCTGTTCGCGGCGTTGCGGGAGATGGGCGCGCGGCTGGATGTCGCCAACGAACGGCTGGAGGGTGGGGAGCCCGTGGGCGACGTGACCGCGACCTATAGCGGCCTTCGTGGCACGGACGTTCCGCCGGAGCGGGCGCCGAGCATGATCGACGAGTATCCGGTCCTGGCCGTGGCGGCCGCGTGCGCCACCGGATCGACCCGGATGCGCGGCCTTGCGGAGCTGCGGGTGAAAGAGAGCGACCGTCTGTCGGCTACTGCAGCCATGCTGGCGGTGAATGGGGCACGGGTGGAGATCGAGGGTGACGATTTGGTGGTGCATGGCGGCAAGTCGCCGCCGGCGGGTGGCGGCAGGGTCGAAACCCACATGGACCACCGGATCGCGATGAGCGCGCTGGTCCTGGGGCTTGCGGCCTCGGCGCCGGTGGGCGTGGATGATGCGGCGTTCATCGACACGAGCTTTCCGGGGTTTGCGGCGCTGATGCGCGGGCTGGGCGCCACCATGGCATGACGTTCGTGGTGGCGATCGACGGTCCGGCCGCGGCTGGGAAAGGCACGCTGGCCCGGCGGCTCGCGACGGCGCTAGGCCTGGCCTATCTCGACACCGGGCTGCTCTATCGGGCGGTTGGCCGCCGCGTGCTGGATACCGGGCAGGCCCCATCCGACCCGGTCGCTGCTGAGGCCGCCGCCCGCGCGCTGGTTTCCGCCGACCTTACGCGGGCCGACCTGCGCGGGCCCGAGGCGGACCAAGCGTCGAGCCTGGTTGCCAAAGTTCCTGGCGTCCGGGCGGCGCTCCTCGCGTTCCAACGCAGCTTTGCCAGCCAAGGCGCGGTGCTGGATGGGCGCGATATCGGCACGGTCGTGGTTCCGGACGCCCAGGTGAAGCTTTTCGTCACGGCAAACCTTGCCGCTCGGGCGCACCGCCGCTGGCTGGAGGTCCAAAGCCGCGGCATTGCCAAGCCGCTTGCGCAGGTCGAGGCCGAACTGCAAGCCCGGGACGCGCAGGATACGGCGCGTCAAGTTGCGCCCCTTGCAGCGGCTGCGGACGCGGTTGTCATCGACACGACCGCGCTCGACGCTGACGGCGTCTTCGCGCTGAGCCTGCAAATCGTGCGAAACCGGTTCGGTTCTGCTTGACTCCTGTCGTGCGCCTCGTATGTCTGCGCGCGCTACCCGAATTATAGGGTCCAGCCTCACGGCATGGGCCTATTGTCGTTTAACCCGGTCCGCATTGCGGGCAAGACGCTCCTCGATCCTATTAGGACAAGGCGCGCATTCGATGGCCCGGTTTTGCCGGGTTCATGCACAGGAATACACCCTACACATGGCATCCTCCGCCACTGCTCTTCTCGACCGCCCTTCCCATGGTGAAATGGGCGAAGATTTTGCTTCCCTGCTTGACGAATCGATGGGCCGTGAGGCCGGATTTGAAGGCTCTGTCGTCACGGGCCGCGTCGTCCGTCTGACCGACGAATACGCCATCGTCGATGTCGGCCTGAAAAGCGAAGGGCGTGTTCTGCTCAAGGAATTCGCCCAGCCGGGCCAGAAGCCCGAGGTGAAGCCCGGCGACAACATCGAGCTCTACGTCGAGCGCTACGAGGACCGGGACGGCGCCATCGTGCTGTCGCGGGAGAAGGCGCGGCGCGAGGAGGCCTGGACCAATCTCGAGAAATCGTTTGAGGCGCAGGTGCGGGTGAACGGCACGATCTATGGCCGGGTCAAGGGCGGCTTCACGGTGGACCTCGGCGGCGCCGTCGCGTTCCTGCCCGGCAGCCAGGTGGACATTCGTCCGGTGCGCGACGTGGGCCCGCTGATGGGCACGCCGCAGCCATTCCAGATTCTGAAGATGGACCGCGCCCGCGGCAACATCGTCGTGAGCCGCCGGGCCGTGCTGGAGGAGACGCGCGCCGAGCAGCGCAGCGAGCTGATCCAGGGCCTAAAGGAGGGCATGATCCTCGACGGCGTGGTAAAGAACATTACGGATTACGGCGCCTTCGTGGACCTGGGCGGCGTCGACGGCCTGCTGCACGTGACCGATATCGCCTGGCGCCGCATCAACCACCCGAGCGAGGCGCTGCAGATCGGCCAGCCCGTCCGCGTGCAGGTGATCCGCTTCAACAGCGAGACGCAGCGCATCAGCCTGGGGATGAAGCAGCTCGAGGCCGATCCGTGGGAGGGTGTGGCGGCGAAGTACCCGCCGGGCGCCAAGTTCTCGGGCCGCGTCACCAACATCACGGACTACGGCGCCTTCGTGGAGCTGGAGCCCGGCGTCGAGGGCCTGGTGCACGTGTCCGAGATGAGCTGGACCAAAAAGAACGTGCATCCCGGCAAGATCGTCGCGACCAGCCAAGAGGTCGACGTGATGGTCCTGGACGTGGACAGCAGCAAGCGGCGGATCAGCCTGGGTCTGAAGCAGGTGCAGCGCAACCCTTGGGAGCAGTTCCAGGACGAGCACCCTGTCGGCGGCACCGTCGAGGGCGAGGTGCGCAACATCACCGAGTTTGGCCTGTTCATCGGAATCTCGACCGACATCGACGGCATGGTGCACATGTCGGACCTGTCATGGGACGATGCCGGCGAGCTGGCGATCACCAAGTATGAGAAGGGGCAGATGGTCCGGGCCAAGGTGCTGGACATCGACGCCGAGAAAGAGCGCATCAGCCTGGGCATCAAGCAGTTGCAGGACGACCCGGCGGCCGACGTGCTGAGCCGCGTGCACAAGAACGACGTGGTGACCTGCGTGGTCACAGCGGTGCAGGCGAACGGGATCGAGGTGAAGGTCGACGACGTGCTCACCGGCTTCATCCGGCGGGCCGAGCTGGCGCGGGACAAGTCCGACCAGCGCCCGGACCGCTTTGCCGTCGGCGAGAAGGTGGATGCCAAGGTCACCGCGATCGACCGTGCCGCCCGAAAGCTGAGCCTGACCATCAAGGGCCGGGAGGTGGAGGAGGACAAGCAGGCCATCCAGGACTTCGGCACGGCAGACTCCGGTGCCTCCTTGGGTGACATCCTGGGCGCTGCTATCCGCAGGCGGAACCAGCAGAGCGACACCTAGCCTTTGTCGCTAGAGACGGACTTGATCTTGGATAGGCGGCGCCTCAAGCGCCGCCTAAACCTTTGGCGGGTGCTGGCGGTGGTGGCCGGCACCCTGGCGCTGGTTGCGGTCGTGACGCCACGAGCCACGGGTGGATTAGGACGGCATGTCGCACGGATCAATGTCACCGGCATTATCACCGAGGACCGCAAGCTGATCGAAAGCGTCGTGGCGCTGGCGAAGGATCGCAACGTGCCGGCGGTGATCGTCTCGATCGACAGTCCCGGCGGCTCGGTGGCCGGAGGTGAGAGCCTGCGCGGTGCATTGCTGCGGGTGGCGGCTGCGAAGCCGGTGGTGGCGGTGATGCGGGGCACGGCGGCCTCGGCAGGCTATATGGTGGCGTTGCCGGCGGCGCGGGTTTTTGCCCGCGACGCGACGCTCACCGGTTCGATCGGCGTGATCCTGCAGACCGGGGACGCTTCGGGACTGCTGAGCCGGCTGGGCCTTTCGGCCGAGGCGATCACGTCCGGCCCGCTGAAGGACCAGCCCAGCTTTACCCGCGGATTGACGTCGCAGGGCCGGGAGTACCTGAACGGGCTGGTCGGCGACATGTACGACCAATTCGTCGGCATGGTGGCCGAGGCGCGGCATATGGATGCGGACAAGGTGCGGGGCCTGGCCGATGGCCGCGCCTACACCGGACGGCAGGCTCAAAAACTGGGCTTGGTAGACGAAATCGGCGGCGAGATCGAGGCGCGGGAGTGGCTGGCGCGGGAGCGCGGTGTGCCGGTATCTGTGCCCGCCCAGGATTTGAAGCCTGGCGGGTTGTACGACCGCACCGTGGGGGCCACGCTCTCAGGACTGCTCCATTCCGCGCTATCGGGTGTGGCGGCTCCTGCGGGGGCTTGGGCGATTTGGCAGGGTGGTGCTGCGGAATAGTCAGGCTGCCTGATAGGCCGCAAGCTCATTGCCGCCGGGATCACGGAAGTGAAAGCGACGCCCACCAGGGAAAGTAAAAACCGCTTTCGTGATGACACCGCCCGCCTTGGTCACAGCCAGCAGGGCGGCCTCTACGTCCTCCACAGCGATCACGGTGAGCGGCACCTACGTCGCCTCGACCGTGTTTGCCTGCAAGCTAACGTCTACGTCGCCGGTCATAGTACACGCGTAGCTTGGGCCGAAATCGGTCAGCACCCACCCGAACGCATGGGAATAGAAAGTCTTTGCGGCGGAAATATCGGTTGTTGGAAGCTCGATAAAGCTGGGTCGTGCCATTTTCTGTCCTCGCTCAGTTCAGCGCGTCTTTCCGGGAGCTTTCGCCGTTACGGAAAATCTTCTCTGCCTACCTAAGTTGAGGATGCCATGGTGGATCAGTTCTGGAAACGTCCGATGTCCGCTATTGGGCCGTGCCGTTTGGTTGACGGGCGGCGGCAGGTCCGGCATCGTCCAACGCACAGGCCCGCGAATAGGCCAATCAACCACAACGCATTACGGCGATTGGGAAGATGACGAAATCCGAGTTGATCGCTGAGCTTGCGGCTGCGAACCCGCATTTGCTCAGCCGCGATGTTGAGCTGATCGTGTCCACCATTTTCGACGAGATCACCGCGGCCCTTGCCCGCGGCACCCGCGTGGAGTTGCGAGGCTTCGGCGCGTTCACTGTGAAGCGGCGGGAGGCCCGTACCGGACGCAACCCGCGCACCGGAGAGGCAGTGCCGGTGAACGAAAAGGCAGTGCCGTTCTTCAAGGCCGGCAAGGAATTGCGGGAGCGGGTGGACCGCGGCAGCAAGCCCGCCCGTGCGCCCGCCCGCGCCGAACGCGTGCTGGCGTAGGCCGATGCGTATCCTGCTTGCTGCGCCGGTGCTGATCGTATTGGTGGTGTTCGCGCTATCCAACCGGCAGGTGGTTCAACTGGGTCTCTGGCCCACGGACATCCTGGTCGATGCGCCGTTGTCGGTCACGGTCCTTATCGCGGCCGGGTTGTTCTTCATTGCCGGCGCGTTGATGACCTGGGGCACTAGCGTCGCAATGCGCGGCCGCGCGCGCCGGGCCGAGCGCACGGTGCGTCAGCTCGAGGCCGAGGTGCAAGCGTTGAAGTCTCGGTCGAGCGTTGCCGGCTCCACCATGGCCCTGCCGCCGCCCGGCGCATAGTGGCCGGGCTGATTGCCGCGTTGGACACCGCGGATGCGGACCAGGCGCGGGCATGGGCCGAGGCGCTGACGCCGTATTGCGGACTCTTGAAATTGGGACTTGAGTTCGTGCTGGCGCAGGGACCGGCGGGCGTCCGCAGCATGGCAGGCCGGCCAGTGTTCCTGGATTTGAAGCTGCATGACATTCCGAACACCGTCGCGGGCGCCGTCCGCGCCGTGCTGCCGCTGCATCCGCGGATGCTGACCCTACATGCCGGAGGCGGCGCCGCGATGATCGAGGCTGCGCGCCGTGCTGCGGATGATGGCGGGGACCCGCCGCTTCTGCTGGCCGTCACGGTGCTGACCAGCCTGGACAGCAGCGCCCTGCACGCAACCGGCGTCGCTGGCGGTCCGCGTCAGCAGGTGCTGCGGCTGGCGCGGTTGGCGTTAGGCGCGGGGGCGGACGGGCTGGTGTGCAGCGCGCACGAGGCGTCGATGCTGCGGGACGCCCTGGGGTCTGCCCCTGTCCTGGTCGTGCCGGGCATCCGTCCGGCCGGCGCCATGGCCGGCGACCAGGCGCGGACCATGAGCCCGCGGGAGGCCGTGGATGCCGGCGCCGACTGGATCGTGGTTGGCCGCCCCATCACCGGCAGCGCCGACCCGGCCGCCGCCGCCGCTGCCATTGCTGCCGAGATCGCATGACCACGCGCGTCAAGATCTGCGGCATCAACTCGCCGGACGCGCTGGATGCTGCCGTAGATGCCGGAGCCGATTGGGTCGGCTTCAATTTCTTCCCGCCCTCCCCGCGCGCCGTGACGCCGGCTCAGGCCGCCGCCCTGTCTGCACGCCGTCCTGGCGGTCCGGCCCGGGTGGGTCTTTTTGTGGACCCAACCGACGACGACGTTGCGGCAGTGCTCGCAGCGTTGCCGCTGGATGTCCTGCAAATACATGGCATTCCCAGCCGTGCTGCCGAGTTGCAGGCGCGATTCGGCGTGCCCGCCTGGGCGGTGGTGGGGATCGACGGCATCGCCGACCTGCCCTCGGCCGTTCCGGGCGTGGACGGTCTATTGCTGGACGCCAAGGCGCCACCCGGTGCCGTGCTGCCCGGCGGCAATGCCCGCGTGTTCGACTGGTCGGTCCTGCACGGCTGGATCGCACCGGCGCCGTGGTTGCTGGCCGGCGGGCTGACGCCGAGCAATGTCGCCGAGGCGGTCCGCATCTCGGGCGCGCCGGCGGTGGATGTCTCGTCCGGCGTGGAACGCAGCCGTGGCATGAAGGACACGGCGCTGATCCGGGCCTTCGTCAGAAACGCGCGGGCGGCAACCAGAGCTATATCCAGCCTCGGCGCTTGAACCACAATAAGGGCAGAATCCCGCTCAGCACGATGACGGCGAGCCCGTAGGCATAGCCGTATTCCCATTGCAGTTCGGGCATGTTCTTGAAGTTCATGCCATAGATGCTGGCCAACAGCGTTGGCGGCACACCGACAACCGAGACGACCGTCAGGACCTTGATGCCGTTGTTCTGCTCGATGTTGATGAACCCCAGCGTCGCGTCCAGCAGGAATTGCACCTTATTGGTCAGCTGGTTGTCGTAATCGGACAAGGACGCGATATCCTGCCCCAGCGTCTTGAACCGTGGCCGCAGGTCCCGGGGTATCCAGTCGCTGGCGGCCTCGCTGGCATAGAGCACGATGCGGTTCACCCCCAACAGACTGTCCCGGATGTTGGAGACGCGCTCCCCCGCACGGCCCACCGCGCGTAGGGTCGCGCGCAGCTGCACGTCCATCTGCGCCGCATTCGGCGCCCCGTTGCGCTCGGCCCGGAACACCCGGCGCGAAATGCCGTCGAGGTCCGCGCCTACATGCTCCAGCACGTCGGCCAGGAGATCGACGATGCCTTCCAGCAAACCCAGGAACGCCGCCACGCTGCATGGCTGCTTGACGCCGCCAACGAAGCGCTCGGCGAACTGGTCGAACACCGGCAGATCGGCAAAACGCACCGTCATCAGGTGATCCGGCGACAGCACGAATCCGAGCGGAGCCGTCATCGACAGGCCATCCGCCGACCGATAGCCCATGGGCGTGCTGAGATACAGCACGCGCCCCTCGATCGAAAGCCGGCTGCTGCTCTCGATCTCCGCCAGGTCCGCTTCGGCAGGCACGCGAAGGCCGGTCATGCGTTCGGCAGCAGAGCGCTCCTCATCGGTCGGGCTCAGCAGGTCGAGCCAGACCGATGGAGAGGCCGGCGGCCCGGCATGCGGCTGCAGCGCGAGTCGGGGAGCGAGGCCGGTGTTGAGATAAAGCATTCCGCAACCTACTCCGACTTCGTGCGGCGACGCATCCCGGTGAACCGGGGCGTGACCGGCGCCGGGGCCTGCGGTATGAGAAGCGCTTGATACAGGAGAACACCTTGAACGAGATCACGCCCGCTGCCCGCCCCAACAGCCTGCGACTGGGTCCGGACGAGCGCGGCCGGTTCGGTGGCTTCGGTGGCCGCTTCGTCGCCGAAACGCTGATGCCGCTGATCCTGCAGGTCGAGCAGGCCTACGAGGACGCCAAGCGCGACCCGAGCTTCCAGGTTGAGCTCGACGCCTACCTGAAGGATTACGTGGGCCGTCCCAGCCCGCTTTGGTTCGCCGAGCGGCTGACGAAGCGGCTGGGCGGGGCCCGCGTCTACATGAAGCGGGACGAGCTGAACCACACCGGCAGCCACAAGATCAACAACTGCATGGGCCAGATCCTGCTGGCCCGGCGCATGGGCCGGACCCGCATCATCGCCGAGACCGGCGCCGGGCAGCATGGCGTCGCCACTGCGACCGTCTGTGCGCTGTTTGGCCTGCCCTGCACCATCTACATGGGCGCCACCGACGTCGAGCGGCAGAAGCCCAACGTGTTCCGCATGAAGCTGCTGGGCGCCGAGATCAACGCGGTGACCAGCGGCGCCGGCACGCTGAAGGACGCGATGAACGAGGCGATGCGCGACTGGGTCGCCAACGTGACCGACACGTACTACCTGATCGGCACCGTGGCCGGCCCGCACCCCTACCCTGCCATGGTGCGCGATTTTCAGAGCGTCATCGGCACCGAGGCGCGGGCGCAGATCCTCGACGCCGAGGCTCGTCTGCCCGATGCGATCGTGGCGGCGATCGGCGGCGGCAGCAACGCCATGGGCCTGTTCCACCCCTTCCTGGACGACGACGTGCGCCTGATCGGCGTGGAGGCCGCCGGGCGCGGCCTCGACACGAAGGAGCACGCGGCGAGCCTGTCGCGCGGCCGCCCCGGCGTGCTGCATGGCAATCGCACCTATCTGCTGCAGGACGAGGACGGTCAAATCCAGGAGGCGCACAGCATCAGCGCCGGGCTCGACTACCCCGGCATCGGGCCCGAGCACTCCTGGCTGCACGAGATCGGCCGGGTGGAGTACGTGGCGGCGACGGATGCCGAGGCGCTGGAGGCATTCCAGCTTTGCACCCGCACGGAGGGCATCATCCCCGCGCTGGAGCCCGCGCACGCGATCGCCCACGTGGCGAAGATCGCTCCCGCGCTGGGGCCGGACGCGGTCGTGCTGATGAACATGTGCGGGCGTGGCGACAAGGACATCGTCACCGTCGCCCAGCATTTGGGTGTGCAGCTTTGAGCCGAATCGCCGCACGGTTCGCCGCCCTGAAGCGCGAGGGCCGGGGCGCGCTGATCCCGTTTCTTGAAGCGTACGATCCCGACGCCGCCACCAGCATGGCGATCCTGCGCGGCATGCCGGGCGCCGGCGCCGATCTGATCGAGATCGGCATGCCGTTCACCGACCCGATGGCGGACGGCCCGACGATCCAAGCGGCGGGCCTACGAGGATTGAAGGCAGGAGCCACGCTGGCCCGGACCCTGGCGATGGTGCGGGACTTCCGGCTCGACGATACCGACACGCCGGTGATCCTGATGGGGTACCTGAACCCGATCGCGTCCTATGGTCCCCAGCGTTTCTGCGAGGACGCTGCGACGGCTGGCGTGGACGGGCTGATCGTCGTGGACCTTCCGACCGAGGAGGCGGACCTGCTGGCCGGCCATGCCCATACGCACGCGCTGGACATCATCCGCCTGGTGGCGCCGACGACCGACGACGCGCGCCTGCCGCTCGTGCTGCAGGGCAGCTCGGGCTTCGTCTACTATGTCGCCATCGCCGGCATCACGGGAACGCGCAGCGCATCGGCCGCGAGCCTGGCCGCGGCGGTTCCACGCGTGCGCGCGGTGACCGACCTGCCGATCGCCATCGGCTTCGGCGTGCGCACGCCCTCGCAGGCCGCCGAGGCGGTGCGGTTCGCAGACGCGGCCGTGGTAGCGTCCGCGCTGATCGACACGCTGTCGGCCAGCCTGGACCCGGAGGGCCGCGCGGCGCCCGACACGGCACAGCGCGTGCTCGACCAGGTGCGCGCGCTGGCGGATGGCGTGCGGCAGGCACGGGTTCCGGCATGAGCTGGCTCGCCGAATACGTCCGTCCGAAGATCCGCACCTTGCTGGGCCGGCGAGAGGTGCCGGACAATCTTTGGGTCCAGTGCCCCAACTGCCACCAGATGCTGTTCAACCACGACCTGGAGCGCAACCTGAAGGTCTGCACCAGCTGCGGCTTCCATATGCGTCCGACGGCGGCGGAACGGCTGACCTACACCTTTGACGCCGACCCTGGCTTCACCCGCATCGAGCTGCCGCGCGCGCCGGTCGACCCGCTGCGCTTCCGCGACAGCAAGCGCTACACCGACAGGCTGAGGGAGGCGCGGGAGAAGACCGGCCTTGATGACGCGATCCTGGTGGCACATGGCGCCATTGGCGGGCACCGCGCCGTAGTGGCGGCGCAGGCGTTCGAGTTCATGGGCGGCAGCATGGGCGCCGCGGTGGGGGAGGCGATCGTCGCCGCGGCCCGGCTGGCGGTATTGCAGCAGGCACCGCTGATCGTGTTCACGGCCAGCGGTGGCGCCCGCATGCAGGAAGGCGCCATCAGCCTGATGCAGATGCCGCGCACCACGATCGCGACCCGGATGGTGAAGGAGGCCGGGCTGCCGTTCCTGACGGTGCTGACCGACCCCACGACCGGCGGCGTCACCGCGAGCTTCGCCATGCTGGGCGACCTGCAATTGGCGGAGCCCGGCGCCCTGATCGGCTTCGCCGGCAGCCGGGTGATCGAGCAGACGGTGCGCGAGACGCTGCCGGACGGGTTTCAACGCGCCGAGTTCCTGCACGAGCATGGCATCTTGGACATGATCGTGCCGCGCACCGAGATGCGGGAGACGCTGGCCCGGCTGATCGGCCTGCTGCGGATGCCCGAGCTATTGACGGAGCAAGCGACAGAGCCGCCTCCGGAGCAGCCGCCGGAGCAGGCAGCGGCGTGAGCCACGTCCGTCCCGAAAGCCGGATCGAGCCGATCATCGAACGGCTGCACAGCCTGTATCCACGGCTGATGGACCTCAGCCTCGACCGGCTTGAGCGTCTCCTGGCGCAACTCGGCCACCCGGAGCGCCGCCTGCCGCCAGTGATCCACGTGGCGGGGACCAACGGCAAGGGCAGTACCTGCGCCTTCCTGCGCGCGATGGCAGAGGCGGCCGGGCTCCGCGTCCACGTCTATAGCTCGCCCCATCTGGTCCGGTTCAACGAGCGGTTCCGGATCGCGGGCAGGCTGGTATCCGACACCGCGCTGGCGGACGCGCTCGAGGCCATTGAGCAGGCGAACGATGGGGCGCCAATCACGGTGTTCGAGGTCATCACCGCCGCTGCCTTCTATCTGTTTGCACAAACGCCGGCGGACCTCTGCGTGCTGGAGGTCGGACTGGGCGGCCGCGGCGACGCGACGAACGTGATCCAGGCGCCGGTCGCCTGCGCGATCACCTCCATCTCGCTCGACCACCGGGACCTGCTCGGCGATACGTTGGCGGCGATCGCGGTGGAGAAGGCCGGCATCGCAAAGCGTGGCGTGTCGCTGGTGACGGGGGCACAGCCAGCCGAGGCGTTCGCGGCATTGGCGGACGCGGCGGCGCAAGCCGGGGCCCCGCTCCTTGCACGCGGGCGCAATTGGGAGATTGCGCCGGCTGGCTGCGGGCTACGGTTTTCCGACAGGGCGGGAACGATCGATTTGCCGCCTCCGTCCCTGCCCGGCGCCCACCAGGTCGACAACGCCGGCATCGCGGTTGCGGCATTGCGGGCAGCGATCCCGGTGCCGGATGCGGCGTGGACCGGCCTGGCGTGCGCCGAGTGGCCGGCACGGCTGCAGCGGTTGCAGGGGCGGCTGGCCCGCCTGACGCCGCCGGGTTGGGAGGTGTGGCTGGATGGTGGCCATAATCCCGGCGCCGGCGCGGCGCTGGCGCAGCACATGGCGGGTTGGGCCGATCGTCCGCTATATCTGATCGTCGGCATGAAGCAGTCGAAGGACACTGCCGAATTCCTGCGCCCGTTGCTGCCGCATGCTGCCCAGGTGTTTGCAGTGCAGGAGCCCGGACAATACCTGGCGCTGCCGGTCGAAGCAATCGTTGCGGCTTCGGGCAGTGTCGCCCAGCCCGGCCCGACCGTGGCGAGGGCTCTGGCGAGGTTGCCGCCGGGGCCGCCTTCGCGCGTGCTGATCTGCGGCAGCCTGTACTTAGCTGGCGAGGTCCTAAAGGCGGACGGCGAGGAATAAGATGCCCTTGGGGGGACTTGGCGTCCGGCAGAACGTCCCAACTCTCTCCTACGACGCGGTTTGACCGCATCCTACGACATCTTGGAGCTGGTCATGGACGGTCCAGACGTGCCGGCGCCGCCCAACTTGCGTGCGACTACTGCGGATGCACGAGTTGCGCTCAATGACCCCGGCCGGTCCACCGCGTTGATGCTGGCCCATGGCACCATGGAGCTGCGCTGGTTCGGCCCGCAACAGCACGACCCACAAATGCCGCATGACCGTGACGAGCTCTACATCGTCGTGTCAGGCACCGGCGTTTTCATGCGCGCGGTCGAGAGCCTGCCGTTCGACGACCTTACGTTGCCCGTGCAGGGCGAGGACCGCGTGCCGTTCGGTCCCGGCGACGCGCTGTTCGTTCCGGCGGGGACGGTCCATCGCTTCGAGGATTTTTCGGAGGATTTTGCGACCTGGATTGTGTTCTATGGTCCAGAGGGTGGAGAGTCGCGTTGATTGCAGCAACGGTTGGGACCATTGAGATCGGCAAGCTAGCCGCCCAGGACCAGGCGCGATGGACGGAGCTTTGGAGCGCGTACCTGGCGTTCTACAAAACGTCGTTGCCGGCAGAAACCTTCGAGTACACTTGGACCCGCATATTGCAGGATACGGTCCTGCATGGGCGGGCGGCGCGCATCGACGGGCAGATCGTGGGGATTACGCATTTCCTGTTTCATGACAGTGCCTGGACCATGACGCCGGTCTGCTATCTCCAGGATTTATTCGTCGAGGAGGCCGGGCGGGGTCATGGAATAGGCCGCGCCTTGATTGAGGCTGTGGCTGCGTCCGCACGGGCCCGGGCCAGCACACGGCTGTATTGGCTGACCCAGGACCATAATGCGACCGCCCGGCTGCTCTACGACCGCCTAGCGAAAAACTCGGGCTTCATCCGCTACGAATACCCGCTCGGATAACCGCTGCAACCTAGGCCAGGTTGCTCGCGACCCACTGCTTCAGCTCACTTTTTGGCGCGGCGCCCACCTTGGTAGCAGCGGGCTTCCCATCCTTGAACAGGATCATCGTCGGGATGCCACGGACACCATAGGTGCCGGGCGACATCGGATTCTCGTCGATGTTCACCTTGGCGACCGTCACGCGGCCCTTGTACTCCAACGCGATCTCCTCCAGCGCCGGGGCGATCATCTTGCAGGGACCACACCACTCGGCCCAGAAGTCGACCAGCACGGGCTCCTTGGAGTCCAAGACCTGCGCCTTGAAGGTGTCGTCATCAACGGCGACAGTGTTTCCGCTCATGCTGCTCTCCTGCTTTGTTTCACCGATTTGGTGTCCGGGTCTTGCGTGATCAAGCGCTGGGCTGGTGCGCGTCCAGCAACGGCCCAGGGATGCTGACGACGGTGGCCTGGTCCGTCCAGACCAGCGCGCAGCGGACGGGCCGGCCGGGGTAGATGCCGCGCAGGACGGCGCGGTACGCAGCAAGCTGGCGCAGGTAGCGCACCGGCGTGTCAGCGACATCCACGGGGGGCGTGCGGTTCGTCTTGTAGTCCGCAACCAAAACCTCGTGCGGCAGCACCATCATGCGATCCACCACGCCGCTCACGACCACGTCGCCAACCAGCCCGGTCAGCGGCTGCTCCGCCCGGCTGCTAGGGCTAAATAGTGGCGCGAGGTCCGGGTGGGCCAGCACGGCCAAGGCTTGCTGCGCCAGCGCCTCGATCTCGGCCAACTTCAGGCCGAAGCCGCCATGGCGCAGGTGCTTCAGCGCGGCATCGCGCCGGGCCTCCTCAGGCACATCGGGCAGATGCTGCAACAAGGTGTGCACCAGCCGGCCGCGCAGGAAGCGCTGTCCCGCGTCGTCCCGCGACAGAAGCGGCGAGGCCGCGCTTGGTACAGGGCCGAGCGCCGCGCCGTCAGGCCGGCTTGGCGCGAGGGCGATTGGTACGGGCGGCTCGGGAGGCGGCGCGTCCGGCTGCCAGTCGCCGGGGCGGCCCGCCCAGGCCGGCAACGGCGCTGCGACGTCGGCAGATGGCGCGGCACTGCTGCGGGGGGGCGTTGTCTGCAGGCTGTCCTGCACGAGGCGGACACCCGTCCATGCCCCCGGCACGGCGTCGAAGGCCGATGACTCGGCGCCAATCGCGTGGAAGCCACGCTCGACCATGCGATACCAGCTCTGGTCCGGCACGCCCTTGCGGGTTTCCCAGCCGCAGACCACAAGCCGGTCCTCCGCCCGGGTCAGCGCGACATACAGCAACCGGTTGTATTCCCGGGTCTTAAGATCCTGCTCCGCCGCCCGGGCCTGGTCCACCGCCGCGCAGCGGAACTCCTTCCGGGGCGACCACAATGGCAGCATGACGCCCGTTCGCGGATCAGGGCGCCAGCCGAACGGCTCGTCCTTGGGCGGCAACGTCGTCGTGTCCGGCAGGATCACCAAGGGCGCCTGCAGGCCCTTCGCGCCGTGCACCGTCATGATGCGCACCGTCCCGCCAGCGCCCTCGGTCTCCCGCTTCACCGTGGCGCCCGACCGGCGCAGCCAGTGAACGAAACCCTGCAGCGACGGCGTATGCGCGGCGGTGTAGGCCAGGGCGGCATTCAGCAGCTCGTCGAGCGGCTCCGCGGCGTCCGGCCCCAGCCGGGCCAGCAGCCGGGCGCGCCCGCCGAGCGGCCCCAATGCCTCGGCGATCAGCGCGTGCGGGGTGATGAAGTCGGCGCGGGCCCGCAGGGTGGACAGCATGGTCCAGGCCTGCTGCCACGCCTCATGCTCCGCCGCACGGTCCCGCAGCGCGCCCCATAGCGTGGCCCGCCGCCCGACTGACAACTGCATCAGCTCGTCGTCCGTGAGGCCGCCGAGCGGGCTGGTCAGCACGCAGGCCACCGCCAGGTCGTCCTCGGGCAGCAGCACGGCGTCGCACAGGGCCAGCATGTCCTGCACCGCTGCCTGCTCATTCAGCACCAGCCGGTCCAGCCCGGCCACCGGCACGCCCCGCGCCTTCAACGCCCGTACCAGCGATTGGGCAAAGTCGTCGCGCCGGCGCACCAGCACCAGCACGTCGCCCGCCGCCAACGGACGGTCCCGGCTCACCAGCCGCACCCCGTCCCGCAACGCGTCGCCAATCCAGAACGCCAGCGCATCCGCCAGGCGCTGAGGCGCCGAGACCAGGCCCATGTTGCGCTCTGGCACGGTCCATGGCTCGGCCGGTGGCGCCTCCGGCACGGGCGTGAGCGGCCATAGCTCGACCCGGCCGGCCGCCCCGGCACGGTCCGCGAAATGGTGCAGCGGGCCGTCATCGGCCACGCCCCGCGCCGCCTCCGGATCGGCGAATACGGCGTCCACCAGGGCCAGCACGGGCGTCGTGGAACGGAACGACACGTCGAGCGTCACGTCCCGCCACTCCTCCGCCCCGACGCGGGCGGCCATCTGCGCGCGGGACCGCTCGAACTCCATGGGATCGGCGCCCTGGAACGAGTAGATGCTCTGCTTGGGGTCGCCAACCGCGAAGAACGTGCGCTTGCGCCCCTCCTCCGCCGCGGCACCCAGCCCGGCGAAGAACTCCTCCGTGAGCCGGTGCGCGATCTGCCACTGCTCGGGAGCGGTGTCCTGCACCTCGTCCAGCAATAGATGATCGAGGCCGCCGTCGAGCTTGTACAGCACCCAGGCCGCCCCGGGGTCCCTGAGCAGGCCGGAGGTGTGGCCGATCAGGTCGTTATAGTCCAGCAGCCCGCCCTCCTCCTTGCGCCCGGCATAGGCCCGCAGCACCGGCGCGGTCAGCAGCAGCAGCGCCGTGGAGGCCGCGACGACCCGCAGCGCCCGGCGCTGGTCCTCGACGCCAAGCACCCGCGCCTGCTCGGCCACCATCCTTTCGACGATCTCCGGATGCTTTGCAGCCAGGCCCTTGGCGGCGAAACTACTCGGCGCGCGAGGCTCGCCGGCGGCGGTCAGCAGCTCCTTCAGCCACTCGTCCCAATGCTCCTGCCGCAAGCCGGGCGGCAGGCCGAGCCAGCCGAGCATGCGCTCCGCCTTCTGCTGCACGCCGGGAGACCCGTGCGCCATGGCAAGGCGCTGCGCCGCGACGACGGCTTCCCGCTCGGGCCACTCGACCGCAGCGGCAAGCAAGCCGGCGTCGTCTTCGGCCCCAACGCCCACTGCGCGCCGCATCGCCGCGACCAGTTGCGGCTCCGAGAGCGCCAGCGCCGGCGTCAGCACGCCACGTTTCGCATCAAGCGCCGTGACAAGCCGCCCGAATCCCTCTGCCGAGGTAAGGCCCGCCAGCTCCAGCAACGCGTCCGCTGGAAACCCGGCGAGCACGCCTTCACGCGCCTGGTCCATGGCGGTGCGCGCGTCCGCGTCCTCGACCAGGCGAAAATGCGGAGAGATCGCCGCCTCCAGCGGAAAGCGGCGCAGCAGGGATTGGCAGAAGGCGTGGATGGTGCCGATCCGCATGCCGCCGGGCAAATCCAGCACCTGGGCGAACAGCGCGCGGGCATCCCGGCGGGCGTCGTCGCCGGCTGGCACCAGCAAGGCTGCGAGCTCCTCGTCCAGCGCCGCGTCGTCCATCGTCACCCAACGGCCAAGCCGATGCTGGAGCCGGAGCGCCATCTCCGCCGCGGCGGCCTTGGTGAAGGTCAGGCACTGGATGCGTCCCGGGGGCGCCCCGGTCAGCATCAGCCGCAGCATGCGGTCGGTCAGCAGCTTGGTTTTGCCGGACCCGGCCGACGCGGCGACGAAGGCGGAGACGGCGGGATCGGACGCCTGGCGCTGCTCGGCCTCGGCACGGGCGCGGGCCGCAGTGGGCCAGGCGCGGAGCGTCCGTCCGGGAAAATCGGTCACTCGTCATCCTCCAGCGCCGCCCATTCTGCGACACGGGCAAGCTGCGTGTAGTCGGAGAAGCGGGGGGCGGCGCCGGGGTGCGGCCGGGACAGATAGGCACGGTCCGGGTCGTCGAAGGCGGCGATCAGGGCGATCAACGCGTGCTCCGTGGCCTCGGTCTCCTCCACGGTGCGGGCGGGATCGTGCTTGAACAGCTTCGTCTCTTTCCCGGGCTCGAAGCCGCCCGAAAGGTGCCAGTAGGTCAGCGCAGCGGCGGGACCGGCAAGCTCGGGGCCGAACACCCCGGCGGCGGCCATCGCGGCCTCCAGCGGCAGTTGCGGCGCGAGGCCCTGTTCGACCTGGCCCGTCGTGGGCACGGCGCCGGTCTTGTAGTCGAGGATGGCGAGCGTGCCGTCCGCCCGGCGCTCGATCCGGTCGGCGCGGCCCCGGAGCAGGAAGGGCAGCCCCGCGCAGGGTACGGACCATGTGCCGTCGACCTCCGGCTTCACCAAGGCCAAGGGGCCGTGCAGGCGGTGCTGACGCTCCGCCTCGGCCACCCAATCGGCGATACGCGCCAGGCGCGGGCGCCACCAGGCCGTCAGCGCGGGACGGAGCCCTGCCTGGTCCAGCGCGCGGTCCATGGCGGCGCGGAGCAGGGCCGGGGCCTGGCGCGGGTAGGTTGCGGGCAAGGCGGTCAGGAAATCGGCGAGCGCCGCGTGCACGATGCTGCCGTAGTCGGCAGCGTCGGCCGATTGCTCCAGCGGGTCCAGCGCGCGTAGGCGTAGGACGTGCCGGGCATAGATGGCGTAGGGATCGCGCAGCCAGGTCTCGATTTCCGTGACGCTGAGCCGGCGCGGCCGGACGGCCACGGGTGGGCGAGGCTGCGGCGGCGGCGCGGGACGGGGCTCGCCGGCTGGCTGGTCCAGCAGGCGGGCCCAGCCGGCGGCGGGATGCATCGGCAGCGCGGTGCCTTGCCCGGAAAGATAGGACTCAAGCCGCACCAGCCAGCGGGCCGGCACCGCCGGCGCGCCGTCCCGCCGCCGTGGGCAGGACAGGATGACCGCCGGCGCGGCGCAGGCCAGCATCGCGTAGTCATGCGCCATCTGGCCGACCCGCTCCTCCGGCGACGTGAGCCCGGCGGCGGCGCGCATCGGCCGGCTCATCCATGGGCCGGGGTCGGTCGCCGGCGGCCACACGCCCTCCGCCAGGCTGCCGAGCACGATCAGGTCCGCCGATTGCAGCCGCGCCTCCAGCAGGCCCAGGATACTGACGCGCGGGTGCTCGGCCCCCTCGCGTCCGCGCAGGGCCCGGCGGCTGCGTACCACTGCGCCCTCCATCGACGCGTCCAGCAGGCCTGGCAGCGTGGCCACTGGCTGTGCCGGCAAGATTGGTAGCGCGGTTGATAACGCGGAAAGATGGGTCGCCAGCGCCTCGCCCTCCTCGCGCGACCACAGCCGGGCGGCGCCGGGCAGCGCGTCGGTTTCGGCCATGGCCTCGGCGCACTCGACCAGGGCGGTCAGCGCCTCGGCCGGCGTCGCATCCGCGCGGGCGGCCATGCGGAAGATTGGCTGCATCCTGGTGTCGAGGCGGTCGAGCAGGTCCTGCACCGCGGGGTCCACTGGCCGATCGCCAAGCGCTGCACGCAGTCCCTCAAGCCCTGGCGCCGGCGCGGGGCCGCGCAGGCATGCAAGCTCCAGCCGGCGTGTTGCCCGGCGGGCGTCGGCCGGGCGCAGGCCGAGCGCCGCGAGCGGATGCTTCAGCAGGGACAGCAGCGCCACGGGAGCCAGGCCGTCCGCGACCGCGCGGGCCAGCAGCCGCAGGAAGGCGCCAGGCGGGGTATCGGCCAGCTTCTCTCCGGCGCTGTCGTCGACGACGACGCCGTAGCGCCCCAGCTCCGCCGCGACGCGTACCGCGAGCTGCCGGTCGGGCGTCACCAGCACGGCCCGGGCATGCGGCGCTTGCAGCGCGTTGCGCAGCGCGAGGGCGATGGCGACCGCCTCCTCCTGCTGGTCGGCCGGCTCCAGCCGCATCAGGCCCGCGACGTCCGGGGCCACGGGCGTCCGCCAGTCCCCCAGCGCCTGGGCGGGCAACAGGGATTGCCACAACGCGGCGCAGCGGCCGGGGCGGATGGGGGTGGCCTGCTCTTCCCAAGGCTGCACGTCGCCGCGGGTGGCGCCCAGGTTGATCAGCAGCCGCCGCAACCCGGCCTGCGGATGGCCGCTGTCCAGCTCCTCCCACACGTCGTCGTGCATCGCGAGGTCGAGGCCCGGCAGGATCAGCATGCCGCTGGGCATAGTGGCGACGACGCGCATCAGCCGGGCGACGGCCTTGATGCCGCCGGTGGTCCCGGCGACGATGACGGGGCAGTCCGCCGGACGCTGCAACCACGCCTCCGCCTGGCGGTCCAGCAGCAAGATGGCGCGCTCGGCGGCATCCAACAGGCCGTTATCGGCCAGCCAGTCCGGCCAGGCGGTCGTCACGATCCGCAAGAACTCGATGGTGCGGGCCCAGTGCTCGGCATAGCCGGCCTCGGCAGCGGCGGGCAGCGTGTCCGACAGCTTCACCTCGGACCGGTACGCCTCGTCCAGCAGGTCGGCCAGCTCCATCGCGAGCTGCCAGGCGCGGTCGGCGGTGCCGGGCGCGCCGTATTGGCCATCCAGCGCCATCACCAGCCGGGTCAGCACCGCGAGCCGGCGCGCGCTGTCCACCGCCGGCGGTAGTTCCAGGGCGCCAGCCAGCGCCAGCGGCGCCTCGTCCAGCGCGCCCAACGCGGCGATGCGCGGCAGCAGCAGCGGCCGGCCGCCGGACTGGCGGAGGAACGCCTCGTTCAGAGCGCGTGCGGCGCGGCGAGTGGGCAGCAGGATCAGGCCGTCGGCCACCGACAGCGGGTCCGGCCCGGCACGGCGCAGCCAGTAGGTGGCCAGCGCGTCCAGGAACGGCACGTGCGGCGGGATGGTGTGCAGGTTCATGCCAAACGCTCCAGCCGGCCAGGCCAGCCCGTCAGTTCCGCCCGGCGGGCGTCGCCATCCGACAGGCTAAGGGTTACGGTAAGGGCATCGCTGGGCCGCAGAAAACCCAGCCGGTCGGGCCACTCGACCAGGACGATACCGTCCTGCGCGTCGTCCCAGCCGAGTTCGGCGACGGCTTCAGGGCCGTCCAGCCGCCAGAGGTCGAAATGGTGCACGGGGCCAATCGGCGCATCGTAGGACTGGACCAGCGTATAGCTTGGACTCGGCACTTCGAGTGCCGGGTTGGACTGCAAACTGCGGAGCAGCGCGCGGGCCAGCGCGCTTTTTCCGGCGCCAAGCGGCCCTTCGAGCAACACGGCGTCGCCGGGCTGCAACAGGGCGGCGATGCGGCCGGCCAGGGCCTCGGTCGCGGCGAGGTCGGGCAGGAGAGTCGCGAGGGACGGCACAGGATCAGTTTGCGCCACCTCGCCGCCCCCGGCAAATGGCTTGATGTACTCGGCATAGTGTTTACCTGGGCGTCATGTCCGATCAGATCGAAACCGACGTCGCCATCATCGGCGCGGGCCCTGTTGGCCTATTCGCCGCCTTCGAGTGCGGCATGCTGAAGCTGCGCTCCACGCTGATCGACGCGTTGGAAGAGGTCGGCGGGCAATGCACCGCGCTTTATCCGGAGAAGCCGATCTACGACATCCCGGCGCACCCCGCGATCGCGGCCGGACACCTGATCAGCAACCTGGAGCAGCAAATCGAGCCATTTGCCGTGCCGCGCCTGCTGGGCCGCCGCGTGGACCGGCTGCAGGGTGGCGCCGGGCATTTCGTGCTGGGCACCGACCGGGGCGACGAAGTGCGCTGCAAGGCCGTGCTGGTGGCCGCCGGCGCCGGGGCGTTCGGTCCGAACCGGCCGCCTCTGCAGGGACTGACGGCGTTTGAGGCCACGGGCGCGGTCCGCTACGCCTGTCGCCGGCGAGAGGACTTCCGTGACCGCCGCGTGGTGATCGCTGGTGGCGGCGATAGCGCGGTCGATTGGGCGCTATCGCTGAAGGATGTGGCAGCGAAGGTGTATGTCGTGCACCGCCGGGCCAAGTTCCGCGCGGCGCCGGAAACGGCGGCCCAGTTGGACACCGCCGCCGCCCGCGGCGAGGTCGAGATGATCGTGCCCTACCAACTGCACGCGTTGCACGGCGCCGACGGTGCGCTGGAGACGGTCGAGGTTGCCACCATGGATGGGCAGACCCGGCACCTTGCGGCCGACGTGCTGCTGCCGTTCTTCGGCCTGTCGATGGATCTGGGCCCGATCGCCGGTTGGGGCCTCGACCTGGAACACAGCCACGTGCAGGTCATACCCGCGAGCTGTGAGACCTCGGTTCCCGGCATATTCGCCATCGGCGACGTCGCGACCTATCCGGGCAAGCTGAAGCTGATCCTGCAGGGCTTCAGCGAGGGCGCGATGGCGGCGCACGCGATCCACCCGATCGTGCATCCCGGCACGGCGCTGCATTTCGAATACTCCACCACCAAGGGCGTGCCCGTAGCCTGAACGTCTGCTAGCAAGCGGACGGCAACAACGAGGCGCAGCATGACCAGCCCGCTGAAGGTCGCGGTCCAGATGGACCCGATCGAGACCGTGAACATCGACGGCGACAGCACCTTCGCCCTGATGCTGGAGGCGCAGCGGCGCGGCCATCGGATGTGGCACTACGACGTGCGCCACATGTCGCTGTTTGAGGGGACCGGGGAGCCGAGGGTCGGGCGGCTGCTAGCTCGCGCCCGTCCCGTGGAAGTACAGCGCGTGGCCGGGGATCATTACCGCTTTGGCGCGTCCGAGACGCTGGATCTGGCGAGCATGGACACCGTGCTGATGCGCCAGGACCCGCCGTTCGACATGGCCTACATCACGGCCACTCATATGCTGGAGCACATCCATCCGCAAACACTGGTGGTGAATGACCCGAAATACGTCCGGGACTCGCCGGAGAAGCTGCTGGTCACGCATTTTCCGGACCTGATGCCGCCCACGTTGATCACCTGGGACACCGACGCGATCCGCGCCTTTCGCGCGAAGCATGGCGACATCATCGTGAAGCCGCTATTCGGCAATGGCGGCGCCGGCGTGTTCCGCATCAAGCCGGACGACGAGAACCTGGCATCATTGCTGGAAATGCATTTTGCCCGGTCGCGCGAACCACTGATGATTCAGCGCTACGAGGCCGCGGTTCGCCGGGGCGACAAGCGGATCATCCTCATTGACGGCATCGCCATGGGTGCGGTGAACCGTGTGCCGGCCGCCGGCGAGGCGCGGTCCAACATGCACGTGGGCGGCCGCCCGGAACAATCCCGGCTTACCGAGCGGGAGCAGGAGATCTGCCGCCGCATCGGGCCGTATCTGCGCGATCACGGCCTGATCTTCGTCGGCATCGACGTGATCGGCGACTACTTGACCGAGATTAACGTGACCTCGCCGACCGGCTTGCAGGAGATTGCCCGCTTCGACGGGATCGACCTGGCGGCGGCGATCTGGGACAGCATCGAGACGAAGGTGGCGTCTCAGTCGGCTACAAGTCCAAGGGCGTAAGCTCCAGCCCGTCGTAGAGTTCCGCCATGGCGATCTCGACATCGATCTCCGGCATCGAGAGCGTTCCATTGGCGTCGAGCACCTCCAGGCTCCAGCCGGTGCCGACGCGCGTGATGACCGTGGCCAGCGCCTGGTCCTGCTCCAGCATGACGTAGCGCTGGACCGAAGGCAGGGAGCGGTATTCCATCAGCTTCGTCGTGCGGTCATTTTTTGCCGTGCTTTCGGACAGCACTTCGAAGATCACGATGGGGTCAGCAGCGATAGTAGCTCCGCGGGCGACCGGCGTGCAGGACACGAACGCGTCCGGGTAGCGGTATTTCAAGCCGATTTCGACCTTGATATCCAGACCACGAGGATAGCAGGGCTTCCCGCGCAGTTGGACATTAAGCGCCGTAATCAGGTTGCCCTGAATGGCCGCATGCGCGTCGGTGCCGCCGGTCATCGCGACAGGCTGAAAGCCATCAAACTCCCATTTCAGCTCCTGCTTCTCTTCCCAAGCAAGAAATTCGGCAGGGGTCATCGCCTCGCGTTGTGGCTGGCTCATAGCGGCGTTCCTCGGATCACAAGCTATCTTAGCCCTTCCATGCGCCGCACGCGTCCTATTTCCCTGGCCGTACCCGACGCAGCAACAGCCGGACCGAGCCCGGGTTGGCCGCATGCGGATGCGCCGCCGCCAGCACCAGGGGGCGTAGCTCGGGCTGGTTCAGCCACAGCGGGAACTCGCGCCGGATGACGCCCCCGGTCTCCCCGCTGCCGCGCCCGGTGATCACCTCGACGCAGCGCAGCTTTTCCGCGTGGGCGCTGCCCAGGAAGTCCTGCAACGCGAAGAACGCCCGCTGTGCCGTGCGGCCATGCAGGTCCAGGGTGCGGGAGGCCGAGAGCTTGCCGGTGCGGAAGCGGGCCCAGGTGGCGTTATCGACGCCGGGCGGGTGATGACCGATCGTCAGCGGCGATAGACGCTGCCTAACCGGCAAGGGCGTGGGCTGCGCAGGCTGAAATGCCGGCTGGGGCAACGCCGCCGGCTCCGACGGCGCGTCCGGCACCGCCACGCCGGTCAGGGGGAGGACGTGGCGCACATACAACGCCCAGGTGGCGCGGTCATGCTCGGACAAGGCCTTGTGCCGTGGAGCGTGCATCAGGCGGTGCGGGCGGCCGGATCGTCCTCGATCAGCACCACATGCAGGCGGCGTGGGCCGTGCGCGCCAAGCTCCAAAGTCTGCTCGATGTCGGCGGAGCGGGACGGGCCGGTCACGAACATGACGTTGCGCGGCATGAAACTCCCGGTCCGCGCGTCATGGTGCTCGGCCCGCAGCAGATCCCAGGCGTCTTCGTACGCGCCCACCACCCGGCTGGCGCGCAGCACCACGACGGCCGTGTCGGCGAGCAGGTTGAGGGTGGTCGGACGCTCCGGCACGCTGGGCAGCATCAACGTGCCGGTCTCGGCCACGCCGGCGAAGCCGTGTTGCAAGCTAACCAAGTCCGTCGCCTCCGCCCGGCCCTCGCGGACCAGCAGCAGCGGCCGGCTGGACCACGGGATGGCGCGCAGCCCCGGATGCGGCGCCATGACGAAGCTGGACGGCAGGTTCTGCCCGGCGAGGTAGCTCGCCACCGCTTCCGGCACCTCGCCGCTGTCCGGCACGCGGGTGACGGTGCCGAACTCCTTTTCGATGTTGCGGACCAGGAGGGCGACCTGGTCGGGGCGGGACACCTGGCTGCGGGCAGGGATCAGGTGCCGGGGCGGGTGCGCCATACGCTCGCGCAGCATCGCGGCCTGGTCGCCGGGCAGCGGACCACGCGTCAGCCCGCGGCGGATCGCGCCAAGGATCGCCTCCTTGGTCATTTCATGGACCGCTGCTCGCGGGCGTAGCGGGCGAAGAACGTGTCCCCTTCGGGTGCCGGCAAGTCTCGCCCAGCCGTCCAGCCGCTGGCGAGCGGCAGGGTGGAAAAACGTCCGCGGCGGCGACCCATCAAGCCGAGTGCCGCGGCGCCGACCCGGGTCGCCAGGCGATACAGCGCCGGGCGGCGGGCGAAGAAGGCCCACAACGCCAGGTTGGTGCGGATGCCGCCGGGCTGCAGGTGGCGCTCGAACTCGCGCTCCCGCCAATGGCGCATCATCTTGGGCAGCGGGATCTTCACCGGACACACGCTCTCGCACTTGCCGCAGAACGTGCTGGCGTTCGGCAGGTGCCCGGCCTTGTCCACACCGATCAGGCTGGGAGTCAGCACGCTGCCCATCGGCCCCGGATACACCCAGCCATAGGCGTGGCCACCAACCGCGCCATAGACCGGGCAGTGGTTCATGCAGGCGGCGCAGCGGATGCAGCGCAGCATGTCCTGGAACTCGGTCCCCATCATCGCCGACCGCCCGGCGTCCACGATGACGACGTGATATTCCTCCGGCCCATCCAGGTCGCCGGGCCGCCGGCCGCCGGTGCTGAAGGTGGTGTATACCGAGAAATCCTGCCCGGTGGCCGAGCGCGCCAGGATGCGCAGCAGGCTCGTCGCGTCCTCTAAGGTCGGCACCACCTTCTCGATGCTCGCCAGCGCGATGTGCACGCGGGGCAGCGTCTGGGTCAGGTCGCCATTGCCCTCGTTGGTCACGATCACGCTGCTGCCGGTCTCGGCTATCAGGAAATTGGCGCCGGTGATGCCGACATCGGCGGCCAGGAACTTCTCCCGCAGCTTGCCGCGCGCCTCGGTCAGGATGTCGCGGCGCTCGGCGAACACGCGGTCGGCCGGCAAGTCGGTGTGGGACAGGCGGAACTGCGCCTCCCAATCCTCGCGGTTCAGGTGGAAGGCCGGCGCGATGATATGGCTCGGCGTCTCGTGCCGGAGCTGGATGATATACTCGCCGAGATCGGTCTCGATTGGCGCAATGCCGTTCGCCTCGAGGTGGGCGTTGATGCCCAGCTCCTCTGAGATCATCGATTTTCCTTTTGTCACCGTGCGTGCGCCGGCCTTGCGGCAGATCTCCAGCACGGCGGCGCGGGCGTCGTCGGCGGTGCTGCACCAGTGCACGTGGCCGCCGGCGCGCTGCACGTTGGCCTCGAACGCCTCGAGGTAGAAGTCGAGATTGGCCAGCGCGTGGTTCTTGATGTCCCGCCCGATGTCGCGCAGCCGCTCGAACTCCGGCAGATTGGCAACGGCGGCGCTGCGCCGGGCCATGAACTGCGGCTTGCTGAACGCCAGCGCCTTCTGCAGGCTGGCGTCTGCCAAGGCATGATGCGCGTTGGCTTTGAAAGCGGGCGAGGTGGTCAGCATGGGGCGTCTCCGGGGCCACGGGCAGCGTGCGTGGCGGATACTTTCCCATAATCTAGCGTAGCGGCGATTATCCGCCAGCCCTATCCCATTGAGAAATCGGCCCATTGAAGGTTGGGTGCCGGCCTGCCAAACAGCCCGGCATCATCCTTCCCCGTCGTGTCGTCCTCGCTGGCCTGTGCCAATGCGCACGCGCGCGATTGCGGCCGCTGCGGATCGGAGTACTCGCGACCTTGGCCGGCCCAGCCGCACACGGACCGTAGGGCCCTTATTGGCGGCTACGGACTATCCTCGCCGAGCAGGCGTTCCAGACCGCAACCACGTCCGGCTGCAACACGGTTCGATAGCTACTTCTTAGCCACCTTCCTCTTAGCTTTCGGCGCCGCCGACTTCAGGCCCTTGCTCTCGTCCTCCTGTTCGTCGTCATCGTCCTCGTCAGACTCTTCTTTTGATGCCTGGAAGTTCGTCGTGCGCTCGGCGATGTCGTTCAGCAGGCTGTCATTGGCCTTTTCCTCGTCGAGCGTCTGCTGCAGCAAACCGGCAGCTTCGGTCAGGCCGAGCTGCTTGGCCCAGGCGACCATCGCGCCATAGCGTGCGATCTCGTAATGCTCGACTGCCTGCATGCACGCGATCAGCGCTGCGTCGAGCACCGGGCCCTTGTCGAACTCCTCGATCGCCTCCTCGCCCTCCTTGGCCAAGCCGTTCATCGCGGCGCAGGCCTTGCCTTTCGCATGCTTGCCCAACGCCTCGAACACCTGGTCCAGCCGCTCGATCTGATGCTGGCTCTGCTCGCGATGCGCCAGGAGGACATCCTTTAGCTCCTTGCTCTCGACGGCTTTGCTCAGCTTGGCCATCGAGCGAACGCCCAGCTTCTCGGCGTAGTAGATGTCCTGCATGAAATGCAGCATCAGGTCGTTCATGGCATTCATGGCCGGCCTCCATTTACCCGAGCTATAAAGAACCGGGCCGGCTGAGGCTGCGTGACATTTCGATCATAAGCCGGATGCACGGGCCTGGCCGATCGGCGGCACGTCCGCGGTCATATCGGCCAGCACCTCGGCCACGTGGCGGACCCGCACGGCGCTGCCCTGCCGGGACAGGCGGCCGGCCATGTTCAGCAGGCAGCCGAGATCCCCGGCCAAGAGCGTATCCGCCCCGGTCGCCACCACGTCAGCCGCCTTTTCCGCTACCATGCGGGTCGAGATTTCGGGGTATTTCACGCAAAACGTGCCACCGAAGCCGCAGCATACCTCGGGGTCCGCCATCTCCCGCAGCTCCAGCCCGGCGACCGCCGCCAGCAGCGCCCGCGGCTGCGCCTTCAGCCCCAGTTCCCGCAAGCCAGAGCAGCTATCGTGGTAGGTGGCGACGCCGGGGTAGCTGGCCGGCACGGATGTCACCCCCATGGTCTCGGTCAAGAAGCCAATCAGCTCGTAGGTGCGTCCGCTCAGCGAGTCCGCGCGGGCTCGGAGGTTGGGGTCGTCATCGAACAAATGCGGCAGATGGTGCTTGATCATGCCGCCGCAGGAGCCGGACGGCACGACGACGTGGTCATAGCCGCTGAACGCCTCGAGCACCCCGCGTGCGATATCGCGCGCCGTGGTGCGGTCGCCGCTATTGAACGCGGGCTGGCCGCAGCAGGTCTGGGCGCGCGGCACCTCCACCTGACAGCCCGCCTGCTCCAGCAGCTTGATCGCCGCGAAGCCTATCGTGGGCCGGTGCAGGTCCACGAGGCAGGTGACGAACAAGGCAACGCGAGGCCGGGTCTGCAGCATGGACCCTATTTATGCCGCCTCGGCCGCTTCCGCCAGGCGTTGCCGGGCGGTGGCGACGTACTCCGGGTCGACCTCGATGCCGATGCCGCGGCCGCCCTCCAACCCCGCCGCCAGCAGGGTGGTTCCGGTCCCAGCGAAAGGGTCCATCACCACGGCGCCGGGCTTGCCGTGCAGGCGGATGCACCAGCGCGGCAGGTCGGTCGGGAAGGTGCCGGGATGGCTGAACTTCTGCGTCCGGCTGCGCACCGTGGCATAGGGAATAAACCAGGTGTCGCCGCGGCAACGCAGGTCCCGTGCATGACCGCGCCGGGCGATGTTGGACTTGTCCTTGAACGGCACGCCGACGGCCAGCCGGTCCAGCCGCACGTCGCCATGGTGCGTCTGGTGGAACAGGTGCTCGTGGTTGCGATGCAAGAACCGCTCGCCGGGCACGGGCTTGAAGTGCCCCACGGCGTCGTCCCCGGTCGCGATCGATTTCACCCAGGCAATGTGGTTCTGCAGCGCAAACAGCGGGCGGAGCCGCACGATCAGCTCGAACGGCAGCCACGGCTGCGACGACGATCCCGACACGTTCAGGAAAAACGACCCGTCCGGCCGCAGCACCCGGCGCAACGCGGCAGCGACCTGGGTCATCCAGTCGAGGTACTCCGCCTCGGTCTTCCGGTCGTCGTAGTTGCTGTAGCCGATGCCGAGGTTATAGGGCGGCGATGTCACGATAACGTCGACCGAGGCCTCGTCCATCGCTGGCAGCACGTCCAGGCAGTCCGCACAGTAGAGCGTGTGCGGCCCCCACGTCTCGGGCAGCACGCCTCAGCCGGACCGGGCCGCGGATAGGCGCCAGGCGGGGTCGGGCTGGCCCAAGTCACGCTCGAAGGTCCAGATATCGGTGATCTCGGCCACCGCATCGGCGCCGGAAACCGGCCGCCCGTCACGCGCCAGCGTTTCCGCCACCTGGTCGGACACGATGCGCAGCGTAATGGCGGCGTGCTTGCCGGACAGCGCGGCCTCCTCAATGGTCAGGCCCTCGATGCTGCGTATCTCGCTGCGCTGGGTTTCACCCGCGTCCTCTCGCGCGGCGATCGCCGATTCGAAGCTGCGATAGGTGTCGTCCGCCAGCAACGGGCGCAGCGCCACGCGGTCGCCGGCGGCGAAGGCCCCCACGATCAGGCGGAATGCGGCCTCGGCCCCGTTCAGGAAATGCTGCGGGTCGAAGGTGCGGTCGACCCCCTGCATCTGCATGAGTGCAGCGCCGGCCGGGGTGGTGGGATCTGGCAACGGACGGACAGCAGGCTCGGTCCGGCCGGCAATAACCGGCGCGGGAGCCGTGCGGCCCATCCCAGGCACGGCGGTTTGCGGCGTTTCGGGCTGGGCTGGCCGTTCGAACCCCGTCTTGCGCCCCAGGATGCCGCGCAAGCGCAGCACGAGGAATGCGGCGATCATGCCGAACAGCAAAAGGTCGATCGGAAAGCCGCCGCCACCCATGAAGCTAATCCTCAATGCCCACCATACATAGGCTCATCGGCGTGCCGGGACAATGAAACGTACCGGCCCGTTGCGGGGGGCCACGAAGCGCCATAGATGGGCACATGATCCTGCTCCGCCACGGCCAAAGCGAATTCAACGTGCACTTCACGGCAACGCGGCGGGATCCCGGCATCCCCGACCCAAAGCTCACGCCACTCGGCCATGAACAGGCGGAGGCGGCGGCCGTGGCGCTCGGCGAGGTGGGCATCACGCGCATCCTGGCGTCCCCCTACACCCGCGCGCTGCAAACCGCCGCACCCATTGCCCGCGCGCTGAGAGTGCCGATCTTCGTCAACCCGATCGTGCGGGAGCGCTACGCCTTCACCTGCGACATCGGCAGCCCGCGCTCGGCCCTTGTCGCCGCCTGGCCGGAGCAGGACTTCTCCGGCATCGACGACATCTGGTGGCCGCCGGTCGAGGAGCCGGCCAACCAGGTGATCGCGCGCGCCAGCCTGTTCCGGGCCGAGATGGCGACACTTCCGGACTGGTCGCAGACGCTGGTGGTCAGCCATTGGGGCTTCATCCTATCGATGACCGGGCGCAGCATGATGAACGGGGACTGGCTGCACTGCGATCCGACCGAGCCGCCGCCGGCCGAGATCGTCTGGCAGCATTAACCGCGTCCTCGCATCCGGGTGGCGCGACGGCGCCCGCTATGCTACCCGCCACGCCAGCACCTCCAAAACCCCAGCAATTCCCTGTTCCGAGGAATCCGATGTCCGAGACCGCCGCTCCCGTTCCCGAAGGCCAGCCAGTCCAGCCGCTGACGGTGAACATCCAGTACGTCAAGGATCTATCCTTCGAGGTGCCCGGCGCGCCAGAGATCTATACGACGCTCCGCAGCCAGCCGAACGTGAACATCAACCTCGACGTCCAGGCTCGCCGCATCCAGGACGGCCAGGACGTGTTCGAGGTCACCCTGCAGATCAAGGCCGAGGCCACTGAGCCCCAGGCTCCGGCTGCAAACGGCCAGACCACGAACGGCCAGGCCCCCGAGAGCCGCCCGGTGTTCATCGCCGAGCTGTCCTATGCCGGCGTGTTTACCCTGAACGGCGTGCCGGAGAACACGGTGGAGCCGGTGCTGCTGGTCGAGTGCCCGCGCCTGCTGTTCCCCTATGCCCGCAACATCCTGGCCGACGTGACGCGCGACGGCGGCTTTCCGCCCGTGCTGCTGCAGCCGATCGACTTCGTCGCGCTGTGGCAAAGCCGCCGCGCGCAAGGAGCGGCAGCGACCACTTGAGCAGCGGCCTGGGAGCGACAGCGACCGCTTGAGCAGCGGCCCTATCAAGCGGCCTTGGCGCAAACCTCGGCAGCCTCGGCCAGCGCCGCCCGCAGCGTCGTCTCGTCGTAGGGCTTGCCGAGCCACACCACGTCGCGTCCTTCGGGCCCAGCTGCCCCGGACGCTACGATCACCGGGAGGCCGGGCAGGCGCTCGCGCACTTGGTCGACTAGCGCAAGGCCGTCTATGTCCGGCAAGCCAAGGTCGCAAACCATCAGGTCCACACCAGGGATCAGCCGGGCCAACGCCTCGGCTCCCGTCCCGGCCTCGACCACGTTGTGACCAAGGTCCGCAAGCATGCTGGACGTTGTCATAAGAACCAGTGTCTCGTCCTCCACCAGCAGCACGCGCAGCGGGCGGGCTGATACGCGACCCGTGCGGGCCTGATCCAGCACCGTGCGCATCTGGCGGGCCAGGTCCTCGGTCCGCCACGGCTTACTGAGCAGGTTGATCCCTTGGTCGAGCTGGCCATTATGCACGATGGAGTTCTGCGTGTAGCCGGAGGTGAACAGCACCGCGAGCCCCGGAAGCATGCGCTGCGCCTGTTCGGCAAGCGCGCGGGACGACAGGACGCCCGGCATCACCACGTCGGTGAACAGCACGTCCGGCTGCGCTCCCTCCTCCAGCAGGCGGAGCGCCGCGCCTGCGTCGGCGGCAACCTGCACCGTGTAGCCAAGGCCTACCAAAGCGTCTGCCGAGGCCTGGCGCACGGCGGGATCGTCCTCCACCAGCAGCACCAACTCCCCGTTTGCCAATGCCAAGGTCGTGGGCTCAGAAGACTCTACGCGCACGGAGGCCACGGTGCGCGGAATATAGAGGCGCGCCGTGGTGCCATGGCCGGGCTCGCTATAGAGCTGGAAGTGGCCGTTGGACTGCTTGGCAAAGCCGAACACCATCGATAGGCCGAGTCCGGTGCCCTTGCCGTCGGCCTTCGTCGTGTAGAACGGCTCGGTGGCGCGGCGGAGCTGGTCCGGCGTCATGCCGATGCCGGTATCGGTCACGGCATACATCACATACTGGCCCGGCGTGACCTCGGCTGCCCGGGCCGCGTAGTCCTCGTCGAGGGAGGCGTTCACCGCCTCGATCGTCAGCCGCCCCCTCGCCTCGCCCTCCGGTCCGGTCATGGCGTCGCGCGCGTTCACGACCAGGTTCAGCAACGCGTTCTCCAACTGGTTCGGATCGGCACGCACCGCCCAAAGGCCGCCGCCGATCACCAGCTCCAGCGCAATCGCCTCGCCGAGCGTGCGGCGCAGCATGTCCTCGATGTCCATCAGCACACGGGCGGGGTCAAGCGGCTCGGGCGCCAGCGGCTGGCGACGGGCGAAAGCGAGCAAATGCCGGGTCAGCCGTGCGCCCCTGATGACCCCGGCGCGGGCGGCCTCCATCCGCGATTGTATCCAGCTATCAGACGGATCTTGTTTCGCCAGGCGGTTCGACACCAGCTCAAGGTTCACGGAGACCACCTGCAGCAGATTATTGAAATCATGGGCGACGCCCCCGGTCATCTGGCCGAGCACCTCCATCTTCTGTGCCTGCCGGGCCATCTCCTCGGCCTGCACGCGGCGGGTGATGTCGGCGACCGCGACCATCTGGCCGCCATCCGGCATGGCGCTGCGCCAGACCTCCAGCGTGCGGTTTTCCTGCTGGGCCTCGGCCACAACCGGCTGGGCGCCGGGGCGCGGGTTGGACAGCAGCGGCGGCTCCATCTGCTGCGCCGCCACGAGGTCGGCCAGCGGCATCCCAGGGCGCACCATGTCGGAGGAAAGCCCGATTGCCTCGGCAAAGCGACTGTTGCGGAGCAGCAAGCGGTCCTCGGGCCCAAATACCGCGACGCCGTCGCGAACGTGCTCCACCGCCGCCTCCAGCTGCGCAGCCAGCGCACGCTCGCGCCGTCGCGTGTCCAGCAGACGCGCCCGGTTCACCAGCAGCGTGAAAACCGCAACCCCCAGCAACAGCACTCCCAGCGCCGCCGCCATTTCCATGCCCGCAACGGCCGAATGCTGACGGGCCAGCAGCGTCGCGACCTGTGACGCGCGTTCGGCCTCGGCCCGGTCGACGATGCGCTGCACGGTGCGGCGGACATCGTCCATCAGGGTCTTTCCGTCATCGGTCAGCACCAGATCAGTGGCCGCCTGCTGCTGCCCGGCGCGGGCCAGCGTTATGGTTTGCTCCAGTTCCTCCATCTTGCGGCGCATCAACTCGTGGAGCGGTGCGGCCTCCTTCCGCAGCCATGGGGTTTGCTCGCCCAGCGCTGCCAGCTGATCCAGCACCGCGGGCAACCGGACCGTCGCCTGTTGATAAGGCTCGAGGTAAGAGGCCCGGCCGGTCAGTAAAAACCCGCGTTGCCCGGTTTCGGCGTCTTGTGCCGCCGAGAGCACCTGCCGCGCCACGCCGGCTTGCATGCGCGCCAGCCCGCTGCTGTCGATCGCCTCTTTGATCGACCGGCCAACGTCGCGCTCGAACACGACGGCAACGGTCAGCGAAGCCAGCACCGCCAGCGCCAGCAACGCGCTCTGCCAGCGTACAGTGCGCCATATGCTGGGCGGCCTCATGCCAGCCACAGCGGCTCCTTCAGCCGGGCCAGGAACGCTGCATGCCGGGTCAGCGCGGCCGGGTCGGGCAGCACCAGCACCGGCGTGCGCGGCCCGGCAAGTTGATAGGCGATGGCGGGCCGCGCGTCGCCCGCGTCATCGGCCAGCAGCAGCCCCCGCTGGCGACCGCCGGTCAGTTCGATATAGACCTCGGCCAGCAGGCGGCAGTCCAGCAGGGCGTTGTGGCTGGTGCGTTCCGATAGGTCGATGCCGAAACGGCGGCACAGCGCATCCAGGTTGTTGGGCAAGCCGGGGAAGCGGGCCTTGGCCAGCGCAAGCGTGTCGATCATGCGGTCCCGGCCCAGGGCGGGATGGCCCAGGCGGGCCAGCTCGGCATCCAGGAAGCCGAAGTCGAACGGGGCATTATGCGCGACCAGCGGCGACGAGCCCAGGAAATTCAGCAGCTCGTCCGCAATCTCGGCAAAGCGCGGCTTGCCCCTCAGGTCGGCGCGGGTCAGGCCGTGCACCCGGCTGGCGTCTGGATCGATGTCGCGCTCGGGATCGACGAAGCGATGGAATGTGCGGCCCGTGGGCAGGTCCCGCATCAGCTCCAGGCAGGCCACCTCAATGACGCGGTCGCCAGTCAGCGGGTCGAGGCCCGTGGTCTCGGTATCGAATAGGACGGAACGGCTCAAGGTCACAGGTCCTGGATCAAGCGGCGTAGATGGCGAAGGGCATGGTAGCGGGACAATCCGGTCGAAATAATGACATCGGCCCGGCGGCGCTTCTCCGCATCGGGCATCTGCCGAGCAATAATAGTGTCGATCTGCGCCTCCGTCATCCGCCGCCGCGCCCGGACTCTTGCACGTTGCACGGAGCGGGGCGCCGAAACAACGAGCACGAGGTCAACCCGCCGCTCGCCGCCGGTTTCCAGCAATAGCGGAATGTCCAGCACGACCACCGGCCGGCGGGCGCGGCGGGCGCGGGCCAGGAACGCACGCTCGGCGACGCGGACCATCGGGTGGAGGATGCGCTCCAGCACGCGCATGGAAGGGGGATCGGGGATGACGATGGCTCGCAGGGCCGCGCGGTCCACGGCGCCGTTCCGGACCGCGCCAGGGAAGGCTTGGCCGATCGCGCGCACCGCCCGGCCGCCGCGGGTCTGCAATGCGTGCACCGTGGCGTCGGCGTCGAACACCGGGATGCGGGCGCGCCGGAACGCCGCTGCAATGGTGGACTTGCCCATGCCGATGCCGCCCGTCAGTCCAATGATTTTCACGGACCGACGGTCTTCATGAATCTGCGGCGATCAAGCCGCAAATGGCCGGCCGGCCAGCCTCGTTCGTCCACTCGGATACTGCATTTCCAACAGCAAACACACGGCGACGAGGCCAGGCAAGAGGGCGGTGTTTGCATCCGCTCCGCCGCCGATGGAGAGTAGCGCAGACGAACACTGAGGAAACGACCATGATCCATGTCCTGGCCATCATCACCGCCAAGCCCGGGCAGCGCGATGCCGTGCTAGAGCAGTTCCGGGCCAATATTCCCGCCGTGCTGGCCGAGCATGGCTGCATCGAGTACGGCCCGGCGATCGACGTGGAGAACGGACCATCCTGGGTGGCGAAACTGGGGCCGGATAGCTTCGCCGTCATCGAGAAGTGGGAAGACCAAGCGGCGCTCCAGGCCCACGCAGCCGCCCCGCATATGGCGGCCTATATGGCGCAGGTGAAGGACCTGCTCGCCAGCCGGGTCATCCACGTCCTGTCGCCGGCCTGAAACGGCCTGCACGGCATCACGACATCTTTATAGCATTATTCAGGGTTTCCGACCGGGTCCAGCATCCTTCCTTGGAAGGTTGCGTAGGGGCATGAGCGGCGTGCGCGCTGTCGTGCATCGCTCCGGGAGGCTACATTCATGGACAATCAAGTCATCTCTGCCGAACAGACACAGGACGGCGTCGACCGTCGTTCGCTGATCGGCCAATTCGGCGCCACCGCTGCGACCGTCATGGCCATGGGTGCCGTGGCCACCGGTGGGGCGGCGCTCAGCAGCCGGCCAGCAGCCGCGCAGGCAGTCACCGACGCCGACGTCCTAAACTTCGCGCTCAACCTCGAATACCTTGAGGGCGAGTACTACAGCCGCGGGTTCTTGGGGCGTGGGTTGGATGCGGCCGACACGGCCGGCGTGGGTGGCGCAGCCGGCTTCGTGCTGGGCGGCTCGGCCGTGCCATTTAAAACGGAGGCGATTGCGGGCTTCATCCAGCGGATCGTGATCGACGAGGTTGACCACGTCCGGTTTATCCGCCGGGTGCTAGGGAGCCAAGCCGTCGCTAGGCCGAACATCGATTTGCTGAACAGCTTCAATGCACTGGCTGCCGAGGCAGGCCTCATCCCGGCCGGCACGCAGTTCAACCCTTTCGCGGATGAGGTGAGCTTCCTGATCGGAGCCATCACTTTGACCGACGTCGGTGTCACCGCCTACGCCGGCGCGGCACGATTGCTGACGAACAAGGACAACGTGGACGCCGCCGCCGGCCTTCTGGCGACCGAGGCCTACCATGCCGGCGCCATCCGGGCCACGCTGTCGATGCTGGGCCAGCAGAATGCCGTCAACGCCATCTCGCGCGTGCGAGCCCAGGTGGGCGGTGGCAAGGACTCGGGCCTTTCAGTCGGCAACATCCGTTACAATATTGCGAACGTCGATAGCGATGGGCTCACCTATCGCCGCACGGCGGCCGAGGTGTTGGGAGTAGTTTACAACGGCCGGCCTACCGGAGGCGGCTTCCTGCCAAACCAGGCAAACGGCGCGATTCGTTAAAATTGCAAGCCACGGGTGACCAGGAGGACGGACAAAATTGGTCCGCTTTCCACCTTTTTGTGATTTGCTTGTAACTGCCCAGGTCTCCAACCGGGGTCAAGCCATGCGTAGGTCATCGATCAAGCGGTCGGGCTGAGTGGTCAGTGTCTCGAGCATATCCCAACCTTGCTTCCTGGCTGTCGAGAGCAGCGAGCG
>JAABUK010002055.1_pt1 | contig 36946 bp, 27 predicted proteins | sample 5559141 | NCBI WGS metagenome assembly JAABUK01 (sample SAMN10711869, study PRJNA513367) | rock metagenome | isolation source: Antarctica rocks | place: Antarctica: Victoria Land, Pudding Butte nord | collected 2016-01-03
AATAATAGAACCTCTAGAATAGGATAATTAGGAATCTTCGCTAGTAATAGACTAGGAAGATAATAGTATTAGTAACGCGACCCGTATAAATATATACTAATAGAACTGGACTTCACTTAAAAATAAGATAAGGGAAAATTCAGGGATAAGAAGTAGCTTAAAAGGGGTAAGAAAGTAGTAACCTATTATAATTATAGTAAACTAGGCCACTTTACTAAAGACTACTAGTTAAAGAATATAGTACCGCGACTATAATTAAATATATTAAGAAGAGTTCTATATAATAAACCTTCTAAAGATCTAGAGAATTACGACTCGACCTATAAATAGATAAAGGTAGAGAAACTATTAAAGGAAGTTATAAAAGGAGAACGCTATTTTAAATTTATACGAAAAGTATACTAATTTATTAAGAACCTGAAAGATTATAGAATATCATCCTAGGATATTAATATAAGAACTACGAGGTATCTTATCCTAATAGGACGAGAGGACTTAAAGCTTAAAGAAGTTCTAAAGGACCTAGTTATTAATATCTAGATAGAAGTGGACTAGTTATAACGATAACTCTAAGACATTTAAAATAAGAAGATGGAATAGGAATCTTTAGATAACGGCGAGGTTCTGAAGTATAGCTTAGAATATAGATAAGAAAGTTAAGAGAGCTTAGAAGAAGAAGCGCTACGCTATAGACTTAATAAGGATACTCTAGATAACTCTCTATCTTATACCACCGTATTACAAGGATTAAATAAAGGAAAACACTTAGAGAAAACGTATTATAAAGAAAAGCTATACGTTAAGGATTATTAATTTAACTTAATATACTTAGAATACGGTGTTATATATTAGATAGCCTACGCTGACGACTACTATAAGTACTACTTACAAGTTCGAATGGAGCTAGGAAGATAGGTAGTAGGTACATCTTATAAATAGATAATCTAGAGGGATTATATAAGTAATAATTATAACTAGTACCTAGCTAGTAAGTAACGTAACTTATAGTTTCCAGGATCTATTACAGGATGATATAATAGTATTAAGAACTAACTTAAGTATAATCTAGACGTAGTGGAATGCTACTTACTAGAGTAATATACTTATATATATAATAAATATAAGAAATATATAGAAATCAAGATAATATACGGTTTTCTTCTTAAATAGGGAAAAGAGTAATCTCTTATATTACGGGGAGATATAAGTAGATTAACATATTAATCCTAAAGCAATTCCTGTATACTACTTAATATAATATATATATGAATATACTAGTATTAATTAATAGTTAACGAACTATTATAATGATAGATTCTAGAGCGACTAGAAACTTCGCCTCTTAAGACTTAGTACGGTTAATAAGCTTACTAACTTGAAAGAAGAGAGAATAATACGACTTATAGATAGCTAACGGGTTAACGCTATTAATAGGAAGGATAGATAAGGAAATATACTCGCTACCTATAATAATTCAACGCTACTATAAGGAACTAACCTTTAATATAGTTAGGATAGCTACTTATTATATTATTTTAGGAATACCTTAATTAAAGAAGTATAATCTAGTAATTAACTAGAAGAAAGGAGTACTTATATTTATAAATACTAGAGATATTACTAGTATATAACTTATACGCTAATAGAGGATAGTAATAGATAAGAAATAGAACTAAAGACTAGTTAAAGCTTATTACGCTTTAGTTTTAAAGAAGGATAACCTTAGACGAGGATCTAATTTAATATATATTAATAAGAGTTAGCTAGATAATTAAGCTAGAGTTATTAAGGGAAAAGACGAACCTCCTAATATCTTATAAGAGTATAAGAAATAGATATATCTCTTTATAAAAGAGATAATAGTAAAAGCTTTACTTATATACTAATCTTAGGATTATAAGATTAAACTTAAACTAGGAAAGGAATTAATATTTAGACTAATTTATATATTATTAGAAAAGGGACTTACTATACTACGCGGGTATATTAATAAGAACCTTAAGAAGGGATTTATTTAAGAATCTAAATTACTAGCAGGTTATCTAATCCTCTTTATATTAAAAAAGGATAGAAAGCTTAGGCTATATATTAATTATTAGAAGTTAAATAATATTACTATCAAGAATTAATATCCTTTATTAAATATTAGCGAGCTATAGGATAGACTCTTCTAAGTAAAGATATTTATTAAGCTTAACTTATAAGGAGCTTATAACTTAATCTGAATAAAAGAAGGAGAAGAATAGAAAACTATATTTAGGACTTGATATAGATATTATAAGTACCTAGTTATATTATTTAGACTTACTAACGTACTAGTAGCCTATTAAGTACTAGTTAATAATATTATTTAAGCTTATTTAAATTATACCGCGATTACTTACCTTAATAACATCTTAATCTACTCTAAAATCAAGGAAGAATATATCTAGTATATATAGGATATCTTAACCTACCTATTATAAGCTAGATTACTCCTTAAGCTAGAGAAGTATAAATTTTATAAGGAGTTAGTAGAATTCCTAGGATTTATAGTAAGTACTACGGGTATTTATATAAGCCCTAAGAAGATTAAGGCTATAGCGGAATAGCCTATACTATATAATATGAAATTAGTTTAGAGCTTCTTAGGATTTATGAACTTTAATAGAAGGTTCATTAAAGGGTATTTAAAAATAGCCCTATTACTTATAAATATTACTAAGAAAGAAAAAGGATTTTAATAGAGAATAAATTAATAGAAAGTATTTACGATATTAAAAGAAGCCTATTAAAATCTACTAGTACTCTATACCTTTCAAGTAAACGAACCTACTTATATTGAAATTAATACCTTAGATCTTGTAATCAGCGCTTATTTATATCAAGAAAAGGATAGTAAATGGTACCTAATCGCCTATTACTTATGAAAGATATCGGTAGTAGAATAGAACTATAATATCTATAATAAAGAACTGTTAATAGTAGTATATATACTTCAGAATTAAAGGATATATATTAAGAATTATTTAGAACTTACTATCTTTATGGATTATAAGAACCTCTTGAACTTTACTATAATTAAGGAGTTAAACTGAAGATAAGTCCGTTAATTAGAATTACTAGGATAGTATAAGTTCAAAATATTATATACCCTAGGGAAAGATAATAGTCGAGCGGACGCCTTAAGCAGGCGTATAGATTATATAGAATCCAAGGACATTATAAAGAAGCTAATTCTTAAATAAGAAAAGGATGGATTACTAGTACTAATATAGAGTTTAGTAATAACTATACGAATTATAGTCTAGGATATTATGCTAACTTTAAAGGAAGGCTATATTAATAATAAGCTAGTATTATAATTAAGGAATTAATAACTAGGATAAGAGCTACTCTAATATAAGGGGAAGACGTACTTACCTGAAAAGTATACTAAAGAAGTAATCTAGGATTACTATAATAATCCTTTATTAGCAATCAACTCCCTCCCCTCAATCCTAGGCCAAGGCTTTTTCCACACAGGCCACACAGATGATGGCTTTCTACTTCCAGTCCGGAGGAATTTTAGCAACTGTGCTGTGGTGGTGAATCTGAGCGATAAAGTCGCGGGATTGGAGGGTAGGTGGTTGGAGGTTCGAGAGGCCGCAATGGTTTTGAATGAGGAGTGTCGGAAGATGAGGAGTGGAGTGGAGGTTACTGGGGGCAAGATTACGGCGGGGGTGCAGGCTGGGTTGGTGATTAGGTTGGGGCATAATGGGGAGGCGGTTGGGAGCGGATACGATTCTGGGGTTGCCGGTGGGAAAGATGGGATGGGGAATAGGACTGTGGAGCACTGGGATGTAGGAATGAACAATGGGACATCCTCTGAGGGTGCAGTGGTCGCTGAGGGTACGAGTAACGACGGGGAGAGCCTTTCAAGTAATGGATGAGTACATCATTCATACCGTGGCCGCGATTTACTCCAGCGGTATGTTGTACGCGCTATGTAAGATCTGCAGTGCCTTTCATCACACGCCGTTTGGCTGCTATGTTTCCAACCATTGGGAGCAGCGACTGACATGATCCTTAGGACTCTAGCCGGGAGACGGCCAATACGAAGATGAGACCTCAGAGATGCACACTTCTAGAAGTCTACAGAATCGCCTAATCTTGCAAGACACGATCGATCAGTATCAGCTACCCTCTCCTTTATCTGGCCGTTGTGCAGGAAAAGTGGAAACAGCTCCTGCAGGATTGTCACGAGATATTACATCTAAGAACGAAGATCAAGAAACGATCAGGGTTTAGATGCTTTATCGTCTAAGACCTCGCTACCAAAGAGGCACAGTCCGCACGCTGGATGATGGTAATGGAGAAACAAGAGGACGAAAACTTCGTCGGAAAGACTCAGATCGGCCACTACTATTCCTCGACCTTGTTCAAGCGCACACGGGACGGCGAAACCCGTTTCATAAGAGAGAACTTTGATAACTCATAAATGATCGACATTAATCAGCAAGCTTCGGCAACCCTTTGTTCGACTTCACGATGAGCACTCCAGCCAAATCCGGCCACATAGTACAAAGAATAGATCAAAAAGCCGAAATCAATTGTCCTCGACGCCCATCCTCGCTGCTACCGGCGGATTCCTCAAAGCGATCGATGTCAGGCACGACAAAACCTAATAAGATAATAACATAAAATGGGAGGCCCAATTCCCCTCACAATCCATCCCCACGTCGAATTCGGCCCCATACCTCGCTGTCCGGATCTCTCAGATTAGGATGAGCAAGAGTAACGACCACTAATCACTATGGCCGCTCCACGTAACGCCGCACAGCTGGTTTTCGAGCTGATTGCAGACAATGGGGAGGCGAGAGCGAGTGCTGCTGCAACGCAGAATTACCGCGACTATCTGGACCTTCGACATCTGACTCGCTCGACGCTGCATGATAGCTTAGCTATACCGCAATTGAATGCTCCAGTAGGGATACCATTCGCTGGTGGAGTAGCCCCGGCTGCGAATCAGCAGAACAATCCAGCGGCCAGTACTGCTCAAGCTCAAGCTCTCCAAAACAACGCTCCCTTCAACCCACCCCCTCCATACCTCCCCCAGCCCGCCCCGCCCACGCCCCGCACGCTTCCTATAACCATCCCCCAAACCCTACAAACCCTACTCGGCGGCGCCACATGCAACGACACCATAGGAGGCTACCGCAACAGGCCCAACGTCCCCGTCGGAGGAGTGCGGCCCTGTCCCAACCGCGCCGCCACAGCCTGGGGCCCCGGCACCGTCCCCACCCGCCTCTGCGCAAACCCCAACCCACAAACGCACCCTGCTTCCCCACCGGGCACCTTCCGCGTCTGCCACACGTGCGAGCATGAAAACTGGACTAATCGCCTCAGATGGGTCATGCAGGATCTTTATCTGGAGCGGCGTGCGATCATGTGCAAGAAGTGCAGTCTTGCGTTTAAAGCGCGGCATCCGAACGGGACGGCTGGGCCGGGAAGGTATGAGTTGTGTGGTTGTCTTCGCGAGATGCGGCGGGGGTGGTTTTGCTTTGAGTGTATGAATGAGGTTGAGGGGAGGGTTATGGCGGTGGGCGCGGATGCGAAAAGGAGGTTGTTGAGGACGCATAGGGTGAGGAATCGGAGGACGGGGAGGAAGGAGGTTAGGTTTGTGGATAATAATCTGCCGGGGAATGTGAGGCAGTTTCCGGCTTGTCCGACACCGGGGTGTGGTGGGAGGGCGTGGACTAGGGTGCATACTGAGCCGCCGGATTTGGGGTTGACGAGGTTTATGAATAGGAGGGCGGCGGATATGTGTTTGTGTTGCGGGGGTGGCAGGTGTATGTGAGAGGAGGATTATCTGAGGTAGTGATATTTGCTGGGGGCTTGGTGTGTCTCAAATCTATGTTGTTGGTTTGGATGTCGTTAGTATGAGTATAGATGAAAACACGATCTCACATTATGTTCGTGGAACGAAAGTGTTGCCGGTGATGTTGTATCCCATATCCTGGCTGCGTCAGAGGCTGCAAGTTGACTTCAACGTGTTTGATGCCGTAAATCCTGTGTGAAGTGCTTATTCTGTATTAGGAAATATTCTAGGATATCTGAGGCCACTTGCCCCTTAGTACTAAGGCTTGTCGAACGAAGTGGGCAAATTCCATACTTGGGCAATATAACACAGCTTCACTAGCCTGGTCCTCACCAAGCTTAGTAGTAAACGCTGGGGCTCTCGGAGATATGTCATCATAAATGAGTCTTTTCCAGAGAAATACCGTCTGCTTTCCCCCAAGGTATCCCTGGTTCACGCACGACGCAGGTAACAAAGATATATGATGTAGTGGGTGTATGATGCACAGTACAGTGTTTAAACATTCGCCAAGTATTTAATATCGACATAGAAGCAAATCGGTATGAATTGACATTGTAGAAGCATGAACCATGCAGCAACAACAATCAAACCAACTCGAAACAGTCATTGCACACCAATCAAATCAACAAAAGCACTCCGTGGATATGCAGGCCGTGGAGCTTCCCCTTCCAGCACAGCTGCGAAATCTTTTCTTCCAGATAGGAGACGCCAGCAGCTGTACTTTTCTGTGTAAGGAGAGAAAAGAGAAGACTTACCTCTCGCACTCTCCAAAGCAATAGTCGCACGCCCCATCCATTATCCTTCCTCCTTGTCTCTCCTATCCCTCGCCACCAGTTTGCCATATCAATCTTTGTGCGGCGATCGTACTTGCATTTTAGCAGACTGGCGTATTTCGTGTCTTCCTAGGCGGCCCCAACATATCTCGCAGAGCGGGCATACTCATCCATTCATCCTCGAATTTATCGTTCTATCAACTCAGGGAGCGCACGCTGTTGCCGCTGAGCCATAGCTGCACCTCAGTCGTTCCTTTATTAGATTTTGTTCCACTATATTGCCTTGCTTCCCCACCCACTTCATCTTCCTCCAAAATTGTATGCCATCGCCTAACCCCAATGATCGATATTCAACCAACAGCTCCTGGAGCTTATGCAGTGTATGGAAGCGGTTGGCTAAGCATCTTTCCAGTGTCTTTTTCCTGTTCCCGCCCAACAGCTTAAAGCAGGACTTGTCATCGTCTCTTCGGGTTCTAAGGCAGGCTTGAAGTGTAGCGAGTCCGTTGACGAGCTGCCTCGGGTAGTCAGGTGCCTCTTTTGCGACGAAGAAGCAACTGTGGTAAAGGTCCCAGCCAAGCCTTATCACGGCTAAGATATCGCCAGCGCCCCCAATTGATCACGGAACCTTTGTCTCATGTGAGAGCCTATCGCATAGCAGAGTATCGGAACGTAGTACCGTGGTTGACTCGAATCCAAAGCATTTGGCGCTGAGATGCCGCCAGTCAGGAGTCGCTATGATGTCCTTGCGTGCCTCAGGTGGAAGACTAACTTCGAGGCTGATAGGGACTCGGAGGGTTGAGATTGTGGGATTGGCACAAAACTCGCGATTGCTTCCACTCCCTTCATGTTGGCAATATTTCAAAGGAATCCAGCAACACTCATGAGAGAAAGCAAGACTACAAAGAAGCAATGTCGTTAAAGGCTAATCGGCTAGTCTAGTTCTGGGCCTTTTGGACAGGACACATGAGGACACACGGAACACTCATCATCCCTCAAGGCTGATCTTGTCTGTCTTCCGATTCATTTTACATCATGGAGTCTCTTGACAGCTCATTAGTTTTGGTCCGGGCTATCCCTTTTCAGATCATGTTCTGCGGGAAGGTTCTATCCTCCGGTTGGCCATCGATCCTGATCTGAGGTCTTTGGAAAAACTTCAGTACTCTGTTCCTCGTCTTCTCTGCGGCATCTTCCCTCATATCCAAAATCCGATGTGGATGAGTCGGCCGCTGCTTGTCTAGACGAATAGTGGAGCATGGGAGTAAAAGGTAGACCTGTGCTGTCATATTCTTGTACCATTATGCTGTTATCGGGTTTGCGGGAGTCCAGGAAGGATGGGGCCTCTCAGTGGGCTAGAAATGGACATACGGCCGTCCAGCATTCCGCAAAGATGGCTTTGCAAGTGGATGGGCCAGACTTGGCTTCGGAAGCTGAAGCCTGCTTCAAGCCGTGCTTCCAATGATGGGCACGAGGCAGTCACATCGATGACCTGGTCTCATTGAACATTTCTCTGATGATATTCCTATCGAAAATACATAATTCTTCCTGCCAGACTTGTTCCTATCTTTCTGGAACCTATCTCCACAGCCGGTCGAGAGCATGGGATTAGCAGAAGATTGAAATTGACCCACGAGGTGTTCATACTTACCAGAGGTCATTGTAAAGCCCAACGCAAGAGCTGGTATACTTTGAATCGTGGGGGAAAAGGGTTGCTTTGGTTCACCAGTACCCGTGGCTATCCAGAGCAAGCTCCAGGACCAGGATAGCGGCTACTAACAGGACAAGGCACCACGTGAAGGCGCAACCCATTGCCATCCCGGGCGCTACGATCAGCGCCTCCCAGCCGGAGCCCTGGCCTAAGCGCTTGGGACGGCGGGATACTTGTACTTGACTTGAGAGGTTGCGAAGAAAGCAAAGCGATTAAAAGCAGAAGATCATCCCCACGTTATGTTGGCAGTGCGAGTGGCAGCTCCAAAGCCTCACACGTGGGTGCTCACCGGGTCATATTGACAGTGCGAGTAGCTAGCTCCAAGGTCTCATACCCGGTGAATTGGGTACAAAAGGGACAAGTTAGTAGGAATGAAGGGGAAGACACCCAAGAAGAAGCTAACCTAAGAGGACTTGGGAGTCCACCTCGGCAAATATCCTCCCGAGTGTCTCGGTGTTCGTCCTTCTGGACGAAAGTATCTGTTTTCACGATGGATGGCAGATGGTACTCTTTCGAGGTAAAATCTGAATCTGTTTTCCCCATCGTGATGGTAGCAATCCCTGTGTCTCTCCCTGGATGGCACCCACACCCGTGCTAAAATCATCTTCGGTGTCAGCATGGTTCTTTAGAATAGGAAAAGGGGTTGCAAGATGCATTCAGGAGTGCAAGGCTTCAAGAGCAGTATCTCAAGACCAGAGTGATTTTGAGATTGGTAAGGATTGAACAGAGAGATGCTTACCCATCCCCGCCACGAACTCCCACACCACCTGGTACACCTGATCCCTCTTCGCAAACTTCACCTTCGCCCTCCACAAGAGATCCAGCTCCTCCATGTACCCAGGCCGCCACGCCACCTTCCGCCACTCGACCCCATCCAACCGGCCCGACAGCGTCAGAGCCGCCTCCTCGCACTCCGGCTTCGGCCACTCCCGCGTCAGGACGTACTCATGCCTGGCCTTGCGCTCGAAATCCTGCATCAGAAGACACAGGTTTTCTTCATAGCGCTCCAAGTCACCAGCACTCCCCCCCTTCTCCCGCCTCACCCTCTCCGTCACCGTCACCTCCCCGATGCACAGCTTGCCGAAGCCTTCAATCAGCTTCTCAACACCGTCATCCCGGTCTACGGGCCCGAGAGCAGCTGCAGACGGTAGCCCCGAATACAGACTGGCAATCGCCGCCGCGTAACCGCTCCCCATATACAGTGGGTTCAAGCCGTGACCTGCTCCCCCGCCTGCATAGTAAGATGGAGTGTGACCGACTCCCTGTGTGACGTACGGATTGTAGTAAAACGATCTCAACACGGTGGAATCCACGTTCGCATTCATGGCGTACATATCGATGAATATAGATATTTGCGTGAGAAGCTTTCCAGATTCTAAAAAACGAAGAGCTGGATTTCGGATCACCGGGACAAGTTTTTGACGCTTGTGTATATTTATCTGTCTCGATATTCACCGAAGAACAATGTTCGACTGTGTTGATATTGAGTATGTATATGTACGTTTCTGAAATGTTCCGATGGACTGAAGAAGAAAGGAAGGAAGTGACAAGGGGAAAGCTGGTATAGTACTCCAAGCCAAGACCATGCAGTCACACATGTGGGTTCCTGTCCTGAAAATTTCTGCCCTGAGTCACGTCGTCTCCACACCTTCCGTCCCTATTTGGAATGACTTCCGCCTTGTGGTACGCCGAATCTGCCCAGGAACCAGGGGCGTTCCTGAGTTTCCGGTGAATTGTGGAGCTTTGCACAATTTTTCCGCGGGGAGATCCACTTTATACCAGCCCTCGCAAAAATCTCAGTATCTGATGACCTGTCTTGGCGAGCTTGGCGATACCGAAAATAAGTAATACCTCAGAGGCAGTGCGAAGATTTCATTTGGGAATAGATCTCAATAATGTTGCTGATGTGGTCACATTGGTTCGCCAATCCGGTGCTTTCTCATCTCCTCTGTACACATATAGGTTCAGAAGGCACCTGGAACAATACTCCACCAGCTCCCGTCATTGATGCCTTGGTCGATAAATAGTATTGAACATTCCAGCAATGTCTACTATAGCCTTCTTGATGCTGTTAAAAGCATCCTGAGGTACTTTTACCCGCACAAATTCTTTGAATGTCTTAGTCGTCTTTGATCTTCAATTCACTGTTGCCTTAAAAACATGTGTTCTGCTGGTCTGATTCCCATTCATCTCGTGCATGTCCAAGTACTTTGAATTTAACTTTATCAGTAAAGAACGGACACTTCTTGGGATCCAACGTTAATCTCGCCCAAGCCCACCGAACATGAAGGAGCTCAATGAGTTCCTCAAAGATCTCGTTACCAGACTTCCCCATCCTGACATTTGCCAATTCTTGTGTGAGGTGTTCAACCGGCTCGAAGAGTTCCAACCCAGTTGCCAAATGCTCTTTGAGAAGCTCCACTGCACGATCCCTTTGATTGATAACCATTTTGGTCGACTCATGCCATGATTTGGCTACTTCCGCTCCCCATCGATTCGTTGCCACTTTATCCTCCAGGGCGGCAGTGATGAGGTTTTCTGTCTGCACCCTATTCTTCCTCATTCGTTGCTTGGTAGCCTTCCCTGGCTCCATGAGTTTGTTTTTGACTCCCACCTAGATTTTCATTTTGAAATGGAGGATATTGAAGTCGGAGTTACGTCCTGCACAAATACAGCCATACTGAGGCCGTTCTGCTCGCATCAGCTTGTGCACGCTCATATCGGTTCTTCGACGCTGAAGCTTCGAGTTCATCATGGATAGCCATTTTTTTAGATCATATGTTGCTTCACTGCACATATATATATAGATCAGCGCGAGATTTGGTCGGAGAATTTCTAAACCAAATAGAGTCGAGTGGAGAAGGCCATGTCTAATGGAGTAAACGAGTCATAATATGTGACTTTGGGTCTGAGTAACTCCTGATTTAGAGGGTGTAGAGTAGGCATTCAAACGACAGACCTACTCTCTTCACGTATCCAAGTTGATTAAAAAATCGACCATAGAACTAAATCCATGTCTATCGTTGAGAAAGACCAAAAATTCAAAGCATATATTGGAATAGCTCAATGCGGCTGACATGCTTACTCATGTGCATATCTTCGATTTCACGCAATTGCTGATAATGATTTAAGTACGTGTAGTGCGATATAGCTAGCAAAACGATATCCCTAGCTGCCAGAAGACATACGTTCTCTGCTATACGAAGTGAGGTTTGATGACATATTTAGTATGGCGCTTGCTGAGGACGCTGTAGCTGGCTGTAAGTGGCGTTGTTACTGCGCTGTAGCTTTGATACGATATTTGTCGAATAGGTATACTTATCGCCGAAGAATTGAGAAAGATGGTGCGAAGGAATGACAAGGCTGCGCAGGAAGAGTAATGTATTGAAAGGAAGGAGATTCGTTACAAGCGCAAATGTTCGAGCAAGCAATAGATTTTGATCCCTATGTAGCGCCTCCTCTTGCCTACATAATCCCATCAAAGCATGTACATCAAGGGTATCGTATTATGTGAATGCACGCTCAAATAACAGCACAAGCACCCAATAGGTCATGTTCAAATTTGCAGCTTCATATTCGCAACGCGTCAGCTCAGAAGCTGTACATCCTCACCTCACAGTCCTCGCCACCGGTAATGATGCGACTGTCGCTTACTTTCAGATTTCAGAGTTAGCGTTTCCTCACTGTAGTGCAAGACTGCGTTATGAGACTTGTGCGGCGATTAAAGATACTGATACATGTCTTGCAACTCCAGAAAACGCAACAGAAGGAATGAAAGGAAAAGCAATGTGACTCACAGCCAATGCAGGTGATGGGGCCTGCGCTTTGGGTGAATGTTCGCTAGTAAGTCAGCGTCAGTAAGCCAGTGTGGTGGAACATTATGGAGACACATACCTCGCACTTGCCACTTCTCGTGTCCCAGACCTTGACCATCCGATCTTGAGCTCCGGAAACAACACGCAACGAATCGGCTGCCAAGCCCCAGACTCCCTCGACATGTCCAAAGTAGGTGCGGAGGCACTTCCCAGTATAGGTGTTCCATAGACGAATTGTATTGTCCAAGGCACAACTAAGAATATACCGAGGCGGCAGCGGTTTGTCACATGTCGTGAATCCGGGACCGTAAGGTTCAAGTATGGGCTCAGTGCTCGCTTGCAGACCGCTAGGTTGGGGAGAAGTGCTCGTGGTTGAAGAAACATCGTCGTGATCGTCTGCCTCGACTTCTTCGAAATCGAAGTCATGCGGCAAAGTTACCACTTGCTGCACCTGGCCGACGTGTCCTTCAAACGTTTTGATAACGGACTTTGAATCCAAATCCCAGAGACGGAGGGTAAGGTCATCGGATGCTGAAAGTAGAGTACGGGAAGGTGCATCGACTCGGACTGCATTGACCCAGTCGGTATGACCGCGTAGCGTAAACGTGGATTTGTCCTCGAAGTTCCAGATCTTGATGGTTTTGTCTGCGGATCCCGACGCCAGCACAGAGCCGTCAAAATGGAGGCCGATGACACCATTGGAATGGCCGGTGAAGGTCGATATGCAAGCTCCTGTCCGCCAGTTCCATACCTTCACGGTCCTATCGATGCTTCCGGAGATGAGTTTTGAGTCGTCAAATTGAAGACATCGTATTCCACTAGTGTGACCTTTCAGTGTTCTGATCACTTCCCCAGTATCTATGTCCCAGATCTTGATAGTTGAGTCGTAGCTTCCGGTTGCTAACATATGATCACTGAATTGTAGACACATCACTCCATTCGTGTGTCCCTTGAAGCTTTGTATCGAACATCGTCCATGCTTCCAATTCGTACCAACTCGAAATCGGTCCCTGTAGACATCCTTCCAAGGTCGAGTCCGCGGTTGGAAATACGAGTCGTCATCAGTACTTGCAGGTGTGGGAAGCTGTCTCTTTGGCGAAGGAACTATGAGTGTCGCCGATTGCCGTCCGCACTCATCGACTGATGAAGTACCTGCCGCTTGTGCATGAGAGGAGTCATTGTGCAGGGTGGGTGGTGAAGGTTCCATGGCCGCCTCCGGGTACGGCGTTATGTTTGGGGACCATTCGTTGAGACCCTGGCCTGTAGCCCGCAACTGTATCTGTCTTTTTGAAGCCCGTAGTCTCTGCCTCTCCAACAATGGTAAGCCCCAGCCGCATTTTGGGCATTTTCTATCGATATGTTGTTCACACATTCTGTGCCATACCACGTCGTCGTCCGCAAGTGATCTCCATCTCTGGCTGACTTGAGCCGCCTTGCACAATGATGTCGTGTCTAGGAAGCAAAGTACTTTGTAAGATATCTCGGGAGGCAGTGCAGTCATGAAGTCGATGCGGATGAGGTCTCGAACATTAGTCGATAAGTACGACAATTGGGGAAAACAGCATTGCGACAGTATGCCTTGAAGTATGAGGTTGCGCTGCTTGGCTGGCGCAGCTGAGAAGAGGGACCACACATGAGCTATGGCCTGCTGGTCACCTTGGGAGAGGTCTTCCAGCTCGTGCTGCAGCTGCTCCATAGAAGGTTCATTGACCTGTCTGCGACATTTAAGATCCGGTCTGTGTCTGTAGCAGAATTTGGTATTCGGGTCTTTTTGCTTTACATTGCCTGACGAATCCCACCCCCCTCCGGGAGCATACTGTTCAGGAATGTGCTTGGCCAGAAAAGGGGCGACTGTTTGGCTCGCCTGTTTTGAGGAAGCTGATATTGATATGTTCTCATGATTGTCCTGACAGATGTCCTGACCAGTGCTGAGCTCCTGCTTAGAGCTTTTCGGGACTGAGGAAGGTTCAGGGATTCCGTTGCCGGACAGAACAATTTCCGGGGGCGAGATCCTCCTTCTTTTTGATGGACTCTGTAGAAAGCGCCCTCCACCAAATCTGTCGCTATGATTTTCCGGTGTAGACATGGCGTGTGTGCCGTGCAAAGGAAGTGATTGATGCTGAATATTCCGGGGTCCTGAAAAGTGAAGGCTAGAAGTGACAGAGAGCATACAAAGATGAAGGATCAATGTAGAGGCAATAGAGCATATTGTGTGATATGCGCGCTTCTCGATTTGGGCACATTCGGTGTTCGCAATCGATGGCGTGCGAAGTCGAGCGATATGTTTCCAAAATTCACAACGTCTTATGCAGATATCGCCATCCAAAGCTGATGAGGCCAGGGTACGCTAGGACGCAGCCCATCGTTGATCTCGTTCGATGAAGAATCGCCCAGAAGCTGTATACAGTAGCCGGCCCTGGTTGTAAGTATCAGTCGTCAAAAGAAAAGCCAAGATGGCGACTCCACTTTTTACGGGCTGAGTCCGGGCCGCATGACCGCTAGCCCTAAGGACCCTTGCTGCCCCCACTCTTGATCGTGTGCTGCAGAGCTTGTCCTTCAAGCTATCAAAAGAAGTGGACGATTCCGAACACGACCCCAAATATCACACGCATTGGAGATAGAGATCTGATAGTTTCAGGAACGTCGTCCACTTTCTTTAGCCAAAGATCCTCGCAGACCATGTCAACACTTGCTCAGCAAACGGCAATTACACCAGGCCCTCAGGGCAGCATCTCGGGCACTTTACCTACACATTGCCGCTCATTCTCGCAGCTCCTCTGAGATCAGTCAATCACATTGAATTTCACCGCCATGAACACGGATACAGAGGACGGTCTGATATCCCACCTCCTCGCCGCCAAACGCTCCCTTTCCTCCATCTCCCACGTCTACCGGGCCAACAACTTATGCACATCTACGCGCCTATCTTTGGAGAAATCTGCCATACTCACCGCTCGCACGTCCTTTCTCCGCTCTGGTATAACATCCCAGCTCGATGTGTTGCAGCAGGTGCAATTGAACACCCAGGACACGGCCCGGCAAGGCAGAGAAGAATTCGACGCGATCGTCTTGGGGCTGGACAGCGCTGATGCGCCGCTGAGGAAGACTCTAGATACTCTGAGAGGGACCATTGTGGAAGCTGGATTGAGGCCCGAGAACGAGGAAAGGAGAAGCCTCTTAGATTTTGTAGATGAGGGAGGCGTCGAGGGGTTGATAGGGTCAATCAAAGGGGTCATTGGAGAGGCTGGAAAAGGGTTCAAGGATTTCGAAAACGACAACGAGACCTTTTCTGAAGATATTGTGCGTGTGAGGATGACGCTCATTGGTGAGCAAGGTTCTCCAGCTAAGTAAGGCACATTCCTACGTTGTTTGCATGGGTCATGAGGCGCTATTCGGATAGCATACTCTTCTGACACGGTTACTACTGGCCATCGCTACTGCATGAATCTACGGTTCGGGAGGACACCCTTTTCTTGGATCCTATTTTGCTCGCGGGTAATGCTCCCAATACATCAGTACGGGAGTGCTGACTCTGAACGTCTGCGCAGGTCAGGGGAACTGGGGTTGGGCAATGAAAGATCACCGATACCGAATATACTGCAGGAAATGGAGAACCACGCTAGAGACATGGCGGGCGAGCTGGAGGGACTGGTGAGACATTATGATATGTGTGTTACGGCCGTCAAATACATAGAGGGAGGCGGAGATACTGCGCTGAAGATCGTAGATGATTTGCCGAAAGGAGTGGATATGAGCCAGGATACTGGCGGAGCGCCCTTAGAGCCTATGAGCGATGAGCAACGTCAGGAGATGACGACGGTGCTGGAGGAGGATGCAGAGCATGTTGAGGGAGCGGTTCTGGATATCCGAAGTCACATTACGGACATGGAAACCCTAAATGAGCAAGTGGAGGCGATTACTCAGGCTCTGGACGAAGAGCACGATTCCACCACTGCGGCTTTCACGCTTTTGGAAGACATTGGGCGCAAGCTACCCAACTATATCACACAAGGTCAGGTTTTTGTCCTTCGATGGGAGACGGAGAAAGCGAAGGTCGAAGAATTGTTGGAGGAGCTGGAAGGCCTGACGCAATTCTATGATGGCTTCTTGAGAGCCTATGATAATCTACTCATTGAGGTTGGTAGGAGGAAAAGTGTTGAGGTGAGGATGGAGAAAGAGGTTCAGCAAGCGAGAGCTCGACTTGAGAAACTCTACGAAGACGACCTTGCGGAAAGAGAGGCCTTCAGCAAGGAGCAAGGTGATTTCCTGCCAGTTGATATCTGGCCCGGCTTGACCGTCGGGCCTTTACGGTATGAGATGGCGTCGGTTGAAGACGAGATGGCGAGGGTGCCCGATATCTCAAAATCTGTGATACATCGGGCTATTCGACGTGTACATGGCGAGCAATGAATGATTGTTCGTGGTGTGCATTCATCACGATTTCCCTGATAGCGAGGATTAGCGTGAACAAAGCATGATATTCGATAGCATAGCGATTGGAAATATAAATGTTCTCAGTGCTCTCTTTTTTCTGCATGAGAAGCAAAAGGGGCTTCAATTGCTCATCGCACAGACTGACGAGGTTCCTGCGTAAGGAACACTGCATCAGCTGGGAGAAATTAAGTTCAAGTGTTTTGTATTCGTCATTGAAATTGTCACAAGGCATGATTTGATGCTCGACATACCTGAATATCTCGTTACACTATAGCTCCATTTCAGAGGTTGCATTGAGGTTTCGTTGCAGAAATTATCTTCTTTTGAATTTAGTGCTTGCGACGCGTCGAGCTACTGATCATCTTTTTCTTGACATGCTTGGGTATCTTATTTTCGCGCTGTACTTTCTTCTCCTCTTTCACTTGCTTCTTATGCTCTTTTTTAACCTCTTTGTCCTCGAATCGCTTCCCGCGTGGTTCCTTCTTTGCAAAAGGATCCTCTTCGCTTCCGTCACCTTCAGCAGCTGAAGTGGCTTGCTCATCTTCGTCGCTAGCTTCCGAGCGGTCTTTCGCATTCACGATTGGAGCATCTAGTGCCAACTTTCCTGCGAGCAAGTCCCGATAGATGAGATCGTCTTGTCCGCCTTTTGCGATCTCCCCAACATCCCGCTCGATATCGTAGACCTGCTCAAGTGTCTGTGGAATGTACTGATTTCGGAAAACCTCATTGTCAACCTCGGCCTGGGGGTCCTCACCGATCTCTATTTCAGGCCGGGTTTCATATAGTGTCTGCAAAGCTCCGGTCATCTCTGTCGGATTCGTGCTGCCATGTGCCGCTGTCACAAATCCGAATGTGGTTTTCTCTGACAATATGTCCACGCCCTTCCGTCGGAAAAACTCACTGACGTTCTTGACATCCATCCTCAAAAATTCTAAGCTCCGGGGATGATCATGCTCAACGCTTTGGCTCACGTCGATGAGCCATAGCTTGTCGTCGTGGTACAGAACATTATATTCGCTTAGATCGGCGTGAACTAGACGGCATACTTGGTACAGTATTCGCATGTATCCTAGCAGCTGTAGATACAGCAGCTTCCACCTCGCTTCGATGTCACCGTCTACGAGCTCCACATCTTTCAATCGCGGCGCCGGAATCCCTTTGTAATCTCCGAGGAAGCCCATCACGAGAACATGCAAGCGTAGCTGGACAGGCTCGGGGCATGGTATTCCAGATGCATAGATTCTCTTCAGGTTCCTCATCTCCTTCTCAGCCCATACCTTAACCATGGCCCGATTATTGCTCTTGCTGTAGCCTTGGCGAAATCTGTATTCCCCAGTGACGTACTTGTCTCTGTCCTTGAAGACTAAGATGCTAGTCTTGTAGACCTTGATTGCTCTGTGTAACGGTGCCACTGCAGCCTCTGAGCCCTCCTCCTGCAGGATAGTGAGGGCATGATAGACATTTGCCTCCTTTCCAGTGGAAAGACAACCGTTAACTTCTGACACAACATTTCGATTGATCATTTGTAGCAGAATCATGCGGGTTCGTGGATCCAGCACTTGTTCGCTTGTGGCCCTATCACTCTTATCGGCGACCCTGTCTTGTTTTGCTCCTAGGCCAGACTGTCTGTCATCGAGCTTCAGCTTGCCTGCATGCCGCGATAAAGTAGTTACTTGGTCGTCTACAGAGGCGAGGGTGTTTGCGGTGGGCTTCTGAGGGTTCGCTTTGGGAAAAGTCGATCTTGGGGCGTTCGGGTCGGCAGAGGCATCCTGCAGGCGGCGTTGCCTGTTGTAAGTTTTGGTGAAGTCTGACGGGTTGTACGAGGCATAGTCCTCGTTGTCCAGATCTTCGCCTGCGAATATATCATCGTAGTCCTCGTCAACATCCTCTTGCAACTCCTCCTGTTCCAATGTTGGGGGGAATTCCAACGTCTCGCCGGCGCTGGTTTGGTAGCCTTGCCCAGGTATGAAGCGATGAGTCGGCTGCTGCCCTGCGGCAGGGTCTTGGGGATTGGACATCGATTTAATATACCAAGTAAATCTTGTGACGATGCTGGTAGTTGTGTGATCGCGCTTGCGCTAAACGCGGATATACCTGGCGAACGATGTAAATTTAATGGAAGTGGAGTCGAGACTTATAAGTGATCGATAGGATGCAAAGCCTTTCGACATAGCATCTTCGACGGTGCGTTCACATTAGCAACCTTCATAATGGTGCTTGGCACTTGATTGGTCCTTGTTTATGCCATAGATATGTACAGATAGTGCTTTTACGGCATTGATCCGTATAGTATGTATAAGGTAGCAAAGGCATAAAAATGTTATGCTCTCTTTGAATTGAGAATACAGTAAAATCGCAATACAATTAGCTAGGCAGCTTCGGCTAAAACTCGGTAGATGCTTGGACTAGCGCGTTTTTGTTGGTCGCGTTGCCCGCAGTATTCAATATCATTTGGAACAATTAACGATCCGATGATACCACGCGACATGATAATACGATCGATACCCATCAATCAGAACCCTCGTACAGTGCGTCGCAGTCCTGACCGTCGGTAGGACCCTGCCCTTGCGAACAAAACGCCATGTATATCAAGCAGATCATCATCCAGGGCTTCAAAAGGTATGGTCACAATTGCGCTGAATTAGATTAGCAGCCTCTACTTACACATATCCCCAGCTACAAGGAGCAGACCGTCATTGAACCTTTCTCCCCAAAGCACAACGTCATTGTTGGGCGCAATGGCTCCGGAAAGAGCAATTTCTTCGCCGCGATCCGATTCGTTCTCAGTGATGCATATACTCAGATGGGTAGGGAGGAGCGGAATGCATTACTCCATGTATGTGGGCATCTACATATATGCGCGGAGACTACGCGATTGACACAATTCCTAGGAAGGAACGGGCGCAGCCGTCATGTCCGCCTTCGTGGAGATCATTTTCGATAATAGCGATGACCGTTTTCCAACGGGCAAGCCTGAGCTCATTCTACGGCGAACAATAGGCATGAAGAAGGATGAGTATTCATTAGATCGCAAGAACGCTACGAAGTCAGATGTTATGAATCTGTTGGAATCGGCCGGCTTTTCGAGATCGAATCCATACTATATTGTACCTCAAGGTCGTGTCACCGCACTGACAAATATGAAAGATACGGAGAGGTTGAATTTGCTCAAGGAAGTGGCTGGTACACAGGTCTACGAAGCTAGGAGGACCGAGTCATTGAAGATTATGACCGAGACGAATAACAAGAGAGAGAAGATCGATGAGCTTCTAGAGTATATTAAAGAGCGGCTCGCTGAGCTGGAGGAAGAGAAAGAAGAACTTCGAGACTATCAAGACAAGGATAAAGAGCGACGGTGCCTGCAATACACTATTGACCATCGAGAGCAGGTAGCAATTGCCAGTGAGCTGGACAATCTTGACGAGCAACGGCAGACAGGTGTGGACGATACCGATGACAGCTCGGAACGTTTCATAAAGGGCGAGAAGGATCTCGCAGGCGTGGATGCACAAATAAGCGAGCTGAAGCAGCAGGTCGAATTTCTCAAGGTGGATAAAAGACAGCTTGAGGACGAGTGGAAAGAGAAGGCGAAGAGCAAGGCTCAGCTTGAGCTTGAAGTCAAAAGTTACACGGACGGCCAGTCGGCAGCACAACAAGCGAAGTCGCATTACGAATCCGAGTTGGATAAGGTTCAGACGTCAATCAGGGAGCATGAAGAAAAATTGGCAGAGATTACTCCCAGATACTTGTCGAAAACGCAGGAAGAGGCCAGTATCAAGTCCGAGCTGGACACTGCAGAAGGGACTCGACAGCGACTCTATGCCAAACAAGGCCGCAATGCTCGGTTCCGGAATAAGAAAGAGCGCGATGACTGGCTCAGGAACGCGATCAATAGCAGCTACTCTGACCTAGCCAAGGTCAAGGCTGTCAGGGTCCAGACAAGTGAAGATATAGCGGAATTGGAAGCGGACATTGTAAGTACGGAGGCGGAGATCACAAAGCTTCAAGAGCAACTAGATGCTCGAGGAGCTAGGAACGAAGCCATGGAAAAAGAGGTTCAAGAGGCCAAGGCCCAACGGGATAAGCTCATGGACGAGAGAAAGTAAGTGTGCGTGGATTTGAAGGTATCTAGCATCGTACTAATGGCGTAACCAGGGAATTATGGAGAGAAGACGCAAAGCTTGACTCCGTAATGCACAATGCACAGACCGAACTCCGGCATTCGGAACAAGAGCTTTCACATACGATGGACCAGAACACCAGTCGAGGCCTGGCAGCTGTGCGAGACATCAAGAGACAATACAATCTCGATGGGGTTTTTGGTACCTTAGCTGAACTGATGGAGGTCAACGAGCGGTATAGGAAAGCTGTAGAAATAACAGCCGGCAACAGCTTATTCCACTACGTCGTCGATAACGACGACACAGCCTCCAAGGTCATCGAAATTTTGCAAAAGAAGAAGCTGGGACGAATCACCTTCATACCATTGAACCGAGTAAAGTCAAAGGCTGCCAATGTGCCAAAGGCCAACGATGCTATCCCCATGATTGAGAAGATTCAATTCGATCCTACGTACGAGAAGGCATTCCAGCAAGTCTTTGGTCAGACCATAATCTGCCCAAGTCTCACAATAGCCGGTCAGTACGCCAGGAGTCATGGTGTTAACGGTGTCACAATGGACGGCGATCGCTCGGATCGGAGAGGGGCGTTCACTGGCGGGTCTTCCGATAATCGACATTCGCGACTTCAGGCTGTACGCAACGTAACGAAATGGCGAGATGAGTGTGATGCACACAAGATTAGATCGGTGGAAATCAAACGTGCTCTGGAGCGTAAAGATCAGGAAATTACCCAAGCTGTAGGCAGTCTTCAGAAGATTGAGCAAAAGAGAATGCAACAAGAAAACAGCTACGGGCCACTACGGCAGGAGTTGAGAAGCAAGATGGCTGGTCTTGACAACAAGAAAGATACCCTTGATAAGAAGCAGCGTGCAAGGATTAACATCGAGACAAACTTCAAGGCTCTTACTGATCAACAGAATGCACATGAGGCCGAAATCGCATCCGAATTCAAGAAGGCTTTGACACGAGATGAGGAAACCCAACTGGAGAATCTAAGCTCGACTGCTCAAGATCTCCGTCGTCAGCTGTCAGAACTTACCTTAAGCCGTAGTGAGCTCGAATCTCGCAAGACTATCCTCGAAATCGAGCTGCGGGAGAATCTACGACCACGTCTTGACCAACTCAAATCCCAGGAGTTTGACAATCAGGACAGCGGTAGAGGAGGTAATGCCAAGCGAATTCAACAAGAACTCAAACGCGTCAACAAGTCCGTTGGGGAAGTCTCACGCAAGCTCGAAGAGACAGACTCGTCCATTGAAACAGCAAACGCGGAAATCAACGAGCTCAACCAGCGGCATGCGGAAATCTTAGCCTCACAATCCGACATTGCGAAATCCATCGAGAAAGCCCAGAAGCGGATGGAGAAATCCATCCAGAAGCGACGCATACTGACCCAGCAAGCCGCTGAAGTGGTGATCAAGATCCGCGACCTAGGCATTCTCCCACATGGCGCGCTCGAAAAATACGACAAGACGAAGAGCGATGCCATCGTCAAGCGTCTCCACAAAGTCAATGGAGCGTTGAAACAATACGGCCATGTCAATAAGAAAGCATTCGAGCAATACAACAACTTCACCACTCAGCGCGATACGTTAGAAAAGCGGAGAGCGGAATTGACAGAGGGCCAGTCGAGCATCGAAGAACTCATCACGGTGCTCGACCACCGCAAAGACGAAGCCATCGAGCGTACGTTCAAGCAAGTTAGCCGCGAGTTCGCAAATGTGTTTGAGAAGCTCGTCCCGGCTGGACGGGGACGGTTGGTCATTCAGCGGAAAGCGGATAAGGCCTTGCCGGCGGAGGAGGAGAGCGAGGAGGAAGAGGGAAGGAGGGAGAGTGTGGAGAACTATACAGGAGTGGGGATCAGCGTTAGCTTCAACAGCAAACATGATGATCAGCAGCGTATTCAGCAACTGAGCGGTGGGCAGAAAAGTACGTCGTCTCCCCTCCTTTCCTTTCCCTTCCCCTTCCCCATCCCAATCAAGTCATATCGTCCTTTCAAAGCAACCAAAAATTTCTGAGATAAACTACCGAACCGACTGACCCACCCCCAGGCCTCTGCGCCCTCGCCCTCGTCTTCGCCATCCAACAATGCGACCCCGCCCCCTTCTACCTCTTTGACGAAATCGACGCCAACCTCGACGCCCAATACCGCACCGCCGTCGCGCACATGCTGCATTCCTCGGCCGAGGCGGGCGGCGGGGGGCAGTTCATCTGTACGACTTTTCGGCCGGAGATGTTGCTTGTGGCGGAGAAGTGCTATGGGGTTAGGTATTTGGGGAATAAGAGTAGTAGTGTTGTGGTGGTGGGGAAGGAGGAGGCGTTGAAGTTTGTGGAGGGGGAGAAGGCGTAGGGGGTGGGGATGGGGATGGGGATGGGGGGGTTTTGGGGGTTCTTGCTGGAGGGGTTGGGGTGCGGTTTTGATCAGGGGAAGGGAGAGGGGTATGTAGGATATAGGCGTTTCATCGGTGGTGGAGAGAGATGTACGCTGTCATGGCGGATCAAGGTTTGCAGCTTGAGATGTCTACACACTGATATATTGCTTGTTGCTGTATGTAATGCACTATCGACTACGGGTGGAGTGTCCACTCGCCGGTGTGTCACATTTGCCCGTTCGATGTATATTCTGTACATGCGTGCTTTGAGATATCCAGTACCATCACCCACTCACATGCTACGGATTTTCAACCTGCCGAGGTACTCATCTTCCGAAGTCTTTTTGGGGAGATGTTACTCCGCTAGTTGCATTGAAATACTTGGTACAATAACTCATCAGCATGTTACGGACGTGGTGCAAATCCCCCATGTAACTAATCTTAGCGGGCTTGTTGGATATTGCATTACGCTATCCTACCAATGCTGGAGGTATATGAGTATGGCCAGCTAAGATATTTCATGATCTCATGTGGGGAGAGACGTCTAATGACCCCTTCGCCTTCCGAAAAGAGAGGGGGGGGAAAGTGGGAGTTTGTGAGGTATACTGAATCAATGGGGCGAGAGCTGAGAGTAGGAGATGAGAGGGTAGATATTTCGTGGGTTTGTGAATATATCATGCAGAGCGTTTCCGAGTGGCAAATATAAAAAACGCAGGCAGTCGATGGCGATTTGCCCTGCATATATATGCCTCAAGATTATCTATTTCAAGATGCGGCTTGGAGAAGGCTCCGTGATGACCTGCATATTATGAAGACTAGTACCTGGCAACCGAATTGTTGAGGATTTTCGGCAGAGCATGCAAGTATGGCGTGTTTCTCTGATGACTCACCGACGCCATGTGCATCCAAATGGCTGCAGCAACGAGGCAACGTGGTTGTCCGCTACGAGGCCGTTAGAGTGTTTTTGCGACGGTGGTGGGGGTGGAGACGCGCGATGGAGAGGGAGATACGTCCGAGATCTTGGCCTGCATTTGCCCTGCAGGCCTTGAGGCATCTAGCCTTGAGTGATTTTGACCACACCGACTTCGAATTCATTCGACTGATGCTATGATTTCTGGGTATCGCTCTTGAGGATGTTTAGAGGACTGAGCTTTTGGCTCTGGTGGGGATAGTTCTGCCACCATGGGGATGCACTCCATTACCTCATCCTATCGCCTTTCGTGATTGCGGCTGTGAAGATGATATTGACTATGGCGGTTTTTGGTAGATGCATGATGGAATATGTGAGAGGTGCATGCACGCTTGATATGGATAGTAGTGGACAATGTTGACAAGAACACACATTTCAGTAATGTAAGCAAGGACCGATGGATATGGATGTGAGAAGGAGGTACGTTGAGCAGCAGTCGGATTATTGTACGCGTTGACGAATATGCATATTCAATGAGCCTGGAGAAGAGGCTTGATAGAAAGCTCCCGAGATACCACAGGCGACATCCGTGTGCGCATCAAGTGGCTTCGCTCAAGTCGACGGTTTGGCAGCCTTCGAAGTCGACGTTATGTCTAATATGTGGCCCCGTGCTTTGGTTTTGTGCTCCCAGGATGTCGGCACGTCAAAGATTCCAAGGCTTTCCTGCATGCGAATGTGGAGCAGGACGTTGCGAGTTCGGAGAAATATTCCACAAGGAACGCTTTGACAGCCGGCTATCTTCGGTTAGCCCGGTGGATGGCGTGCTTTAGCCTCGCCGTTGACACCGCACAAGCGTCTTTCTAGCGTATTAGGCGCATGGTGGGGTCGACCATTTTTTGTTGGGGTCAGATGGCGAAGAAATCTTAAATCGGACGCCATGTCGTTCGTGTGGCGCTCGTACCGAATTTTCTCTGGACGACCTCACGACTGCAATGGCGGTCTGTCCTGATCATGACATCCATAGTGTGGACTTGGAACTCTGGTTTGCGATTAGGATAGGGGGTTTCTGTTCCAGGAACATGGACCAGATAGCTTCCAATCAGTCGTTCCCCTTGGTGTCCTAGGATGGTGAGAGAGTTTGATTTGAAGATCAGATCAGGGTACTCTGGAAATTCAGGGCGATTCGTAGCGAGAAATTTGCAGCGTACAGTCTCATGGTAGTATAAGTCAGACGAAGCACTGAGCGATCCATGATCGTTTCCACAAATGACTCCCTGCGCAATGTGCTTTATTGAGGAGGGGAACGGAGTATCTCAATCTAAATCCTGGACCCTGAGTACAAGTACCTTGTCTTATTCATCAAGTCGTTGACCAGGCCGCTCAGTGGCGTAGACCAGTGGTAGATGGCCAGCTCCAAAACAAGGGGAAGCCCCAGACGTTGTGCAGTCGGTCCGTAACTTTCCCCACAACCGTGGCATGCTTAAGTAGTTGGAGTCTAGAACGTAGCATGGAGAAAGCTTTCCCCACAAGCCAAGTGGATTGGAGACAGTGCGGAGCTTGCAGATTGCCGGTACCGAATTGGATCGACTGTTTACCTTGGATCCTGACGATACCCCTCCCAGAGCGGATCTCGATATTGTCGACGCCAAACAATATCCGATAGTGGGAAAGCCGACAGCCTAGGTACAGGATGCTATTCAGTAAGTATGCAATAGAAGAGACACTCTTCAAAACGTTCACGAAGCCATGCAGAAATGAATTCAATATGGCAGATCCCTATGTTTGTCGATAGTCAATGCATGCAGCGACTAGTGCAACGCAGCTAAAGCAGCGGAATTGCGCAAGCAGCTTATGCATAAATTTTATTGTTGGCGATTTACTACAGTAGTAGCGTGCTCAGCCGACAGTCATTGGTCGATAGGGGTTCTCGTATCAAGCACCAGCGTTTGAAGCCTGCAGCTGCAAGCTTGCGCTATCAAGCATTAGCAGAAGGTGGCGGCTATCTCGCCGATCATTGGCGCAACAGATTGGTATAGACGGTGATCAACAGCTTCTGATAGAACTAGTGTGAGACGGTGCGGGCACCAACATCCTCGAGCCTCTTCTGTACATACTACAGTAGTAAGGGTGTCAGGACCCCTCACACCTCCTGATCGACCACTCTTTCTGCCCTTATTGACTTTTGATAGACCAAGAGACATCTTGAAGGCGTTAGGGAACCAGACGGAGAAGACGTGCCCATTGGAACATGGTGAAGTGCAAATCCAAGAGCGCCAAAAGGCGCATACAGTACTGTGTGCACAGTGCAGAGCCTGGCGTGGGATGGGGAAGGCGAGTGTGTCAGATAGGAGCATAGTAATCAGCGGGAACGTTGATTGGACATTGTCTTTGTTTTGATCCGACAATTCCTAGTCTTGGCGGGAGGCTTCATCCCACTCCGCATTCGCCCACCAAATTTCCACCCGCTAACTAAACTAGTCCTATCTATCCTCCCTCTTCCTTCTCTTCCTCCTCTATACGTCTCTCACCTTTTCCCCTCTCCCCGCATCCTCCATCATGCTTGGCCGCAGTGGTGGTGCCAGTGCTGACCGTTGAGAGCCGTTTCACTCACACAATTCCATTGTTCTCCAACCGCGGGCTAAGCCGGACTTTGCCTCAAGGGTCCGAAGGATCGAGCATCGAGAAGAGGAAATTTGTACGCCCTGTGTCAGCACCGGCACACTAGAGACATTGTAGTTGCTCTCACTGGCAACGAGAACTCTTCAGCAGAGTCTTCTTAGCGCTGCAAGCAGCTTCACAACAACTTCTTTGTGCAGCTCCTCAACGCTTACCTCCGCAACCGTCGACGAGGGACAGACACCCTTTGCCTGGGGACCTGCACTGTGAGTTTCACCCTTCCGGTTCGACCTTACATTGTCCCACTTGACACTCTCTTCATCACGTCCACGACAGCACCTGTTCGAGCCTGGTAATCACCTTCAACTCGCTAACGAAGAGACTCCTCAACAGATCCCCCCCTTCACTGCACAATCGGGCCGCCTGATGACCATTGATGAATTCTACGAAGTAACGCCTTCATCCAACGACACCACCTATGTACATAATATCATTACCTCCTACACAAGCGCCCTTCCATAGACGCCGCCGTAGAACGGATGCCGTACACTCCTCCATCCACGCAATCCCCGGTTGCCTCCAAACCACCAACGCCTTCTGTGAGCCGATCGCAGTCGTACAACAAGGGCAAATCTCGAGACAATGTGCAACCAAGGCCCGGGCTACCTCACTCCTCGTCCTCTCGAGATTATCTGAACCACAATCGTCGCAGTCCATCTATCACCACATCGCCTGCTGTCGCTACAGCGTTATCCCCGCCGGATTGCACACCGCAGGAGAACGCCGTGGACAATGACGATGAGCAGAGGGAGGTTCCGATAGCTCGCCGGACGCCTCCCACTCGTCCTTATGTCTCGACGGATTCCTCTCCTTCGGTGTCGCCCCAGACCTCGAGCGACGAGGAAGCTGCAATCAGGCGAGGCAGGAAACGAGATGTGGCAAACCTCGCCGAACTGCAAGCAGCCATCAGAATCATCGAACAACATCGAGCGGGTTCGCCAGACGGGCACACGAGCGAGGAGACAAAGACAGCTAGGTTGACCTTGGGGCTTTCAAGCCCCCGACTGGACCTGTCGAGATCGGTTGATGGCTCTCAGTCCGAGCACTCTCCTAGGCTGCCGTTATATGCCGGGGCTCGCAAAATCTCACATTCAAGGTCTAGCACCGATGCGAGCACTTTCTTCGACCTTTCCCGCAACAAATCCGTCTCACCGGCACAAAGTACATCTCAGAGTGACGATGAAGATATTGAAGATGACGAGCTACGGACCAAGCCTGCTCTCATTCGCAAGAAGTCGGGTGAACTAGTCAGGCCAGCTCTCCGAGCATCATCTACCAAGAGAAGGCCTATAAGTATGCCGGGTACTCCCACATATTCAAAAGCAGTACATTTTCAGGACAACAGCTTGGAACATGTCCGCCATTTTCTGCAAGTGGATCGCCCTATCGCCGTCAGTGCTGGTTCATCGCCAGTCGACTCCTACGATGAGGATGATGAGTTCCCCTTCGGCGATAATGATTCAGGTTCACGCTCGCCCCCCTTTGAGTGGGAGATCCGAGTGACCAATTTTCCTCGTGACTCGCTGGAACGACAGTCGTTGCTCGTCAGGACTGAAAGGATCTATCTGTCCCCAGACACCAAAGTACTCATCGGTGCTGTGGCAGTGCAAAATCTCGCATTTCATAAGCTGGTCGTTGCACGTTTTACTCTGGATTATTGGAAGACAACCTCGGAGGTTGTGGCAGAATACAACAACGATGTGCGAAAAAGGCAAAGACATGATGGCTGCGATCGCTTCACCTTCAACATTAAACTTGAAGACCAGGTCAATCTGGAGAACAAGACCATGTTCTTTTGTATCCGATACCAGGTCAATGGCCGTGATTACTGGGACAGCAACGACTCTATGAACTATCAGATCGATTTCTCAAAGAAACCTAAACCCCAAAATGGCAAGCGCGGTGACCAGGCGAAGAATGCGCGGCCGCTTGTTGCATTACCGCGAAGCAGGCCATCGGCAACGTTTTCACCACGGCCCCGTAGCATGCCATCTTTCGATGACTTTGCGGACGTTGTCGCTCCCTACGACTTCTCATCCTTTCCTCAACCGTCTTCCATGGTGGGCGAATCTCCGATACGCTTCAAGAACAGGCCCTCCGCGCAGGACATCGTTCCTGACGCCCCCGGGCGGCCCAAGAGCTCCTCAAACCAGCAGGCCTTTGGCAACCGCTACGACTTTGGAGCCTCTTTGTCTGCCGCCATCCAGGCTGCTAGCAGCTCATCTGGAGGAGGCTCACCCCCAACTAGAGACGAGGTCAAGTCTTCGCTGTCAAGGTCTGAGAGCGAAATGACACCAACGGTCAAGGTACAGCCTATTGCAGACGCAGCGAAAGCCGCCAAAGGAAGTGAGGCGAGCCAGCCGGATCTACTGGATGGCCCCAAACCGACAGCCTTGACTGCAGAAAAACCCTCACTATCATCTTCCTCCTACCACGAGCTCCTCGACAGATATTGCTTTGTACGTTCTGGGCACGCCAAGGAGAATACAAATATGGTTCGCTAATTCAGATGCAGTTTGGATCTGCGAAGCCAGGTCCTCAGCCTGCCAAACCAAGTCCAGCCCTGCTTGATGGTGTTTCGGCTAATTCACCTGAAACAGAAAACAATGCTGGCAAGCGATCGGAGGCTGCGAGTCCCTCGCCCCCCCAGATTCGCTCTCCACCTGTCGAGGAACGAAAGCTTTCAAGTCCGCGAGCTTCAAGGTCATCGTCACCGGCAACTGGCCCCCCTATGGGGTCTAGAACAACCTCTCCAACATTTAGATACCACTACCATCAGCCAAACCAAACCGGTCTCTTTGATACACATACGCCCACCGCCATTCGTGGGTAAGTAACAACTTCGGCCTCTATGGCTCGAGCGAAACACATGATAGGCCTTCTTAGCGTAGCGACTGGCTACGAAGATATGTGACAAAAGCAGTCACATCACCGAAACGAGACAATGCACAAACGAAGTGTTGACGTGCACGTGAGCGAGCATCAGTGCTGTACTTTGAGCGATCTTTCTAATACATTCTCTATGCAAGGCGTCACGGGGTATCTTCGATTTTGGGAAGGCACTTTGCTCTCTCTCTCTTGTCCATAGATCGGGTTGCTTGAATTACCGTGCAAGGACCATGAACAAAAGTTGTACATACAAGCGATGGCGTTCGGGCTGTGGAGAGGGATCTAGCATGCATTGGAGCTCTGCTGTACAAAGGATGTGTACAGACGGGGTGCGAATGGTGTGGAGAGATGGCGTGCGGCCGTATCTATAGAATCGAGAGAGCTTCTAGACACATTAAATTCTGTCTCCGTGTTATGTCTGTTCCAAACTTTTGGTGTGGAGGTGACCATGATGCTTTTCGTGAATTGAAGTGTGGACTGTTTTGGTGTAGAGGTGGCGAGGGGGCATGCGCGTTTACATCTTTGAGCAAGTGGGAAAGGGGGGGTGTGTCTAGTTTGCATTGAGATTCTCAAGGATGCCGACAGTGCTCCTTTATATTGTTCTGTTATGTTTGTTCTGTTCTATCCTATACTGTTTTTGTTTTTATTTTTCCTATGTGTGTGTATATGTGTGTGAACGTGTGTGTGTATGTGTGTACTTAGGAAGCTGAGCATGGTATCATACCGCTACTCGGGAATTAGGCCATGTGTTCTGTGGTAGGTTGTGTTATGATGATATTTCTGGTATTTACTAGTATATGTGGATGTTGATAGGATGTTGATGTAGGTGTTGATGTGGGCGGATTGGTGCGTTTTCATGTGCAGGTGAATCCACTTGTTCAAGTTGTTCTAATATTCAGATAAAGTGACTTTCTCTCCATTAATATTAATATATTTCCGTTTCCTAATCTTGCAACAGTCACAAAGCGAGGCTCTCGGCTCACGCCTCGATTAAGATCAAACCACACACCTCCCCAACTCCCGAACTCCCGTATCCAGCACTCCTGCCAGCCGTACCCCTTCCCCCTCCCTCCGCCGCTCCGGCACCTCATTCGCCAACATCATCTCCACCACCCCGCTATAAACCTCGCCCATCCGGAACCCCAGCCCCTCTACCCCTTTACCCTGCAACCACGGCTTGACCTTGCTCAACTCGATCAGCGAGACGTCGTAGCGCCGCGTATCTATTAACCCCCCAAGAATGGACTTGAGGTCCTCCACTCGCCGATTTCGACGAGCACGGTGGCGAGGGCGTAGATGTCTTTGTCCTTGGTGAAGGCCGTGGTGGGCTCGCCCATGGCGTCAGGATGTCTGTATAAATCTCTCTGCCAATTTGAAGAGGGCTGCTCACTGATCGCGGCTGGGGAGTCGGCTCTGGAGAAAGCGAATCCGGCGATGATGGGGCTGGTTAGCTCGGGGCCGGATGGGGTGGAGGGGAAGAGGATGTGCTCGGAGCGGATGTCTTTGTGCAGCCAGTTTGCGGCGTGGAACCAGCGTAGGCTTTGCACGAGTTTTAGGGCGAGAGAGATGCGGGTTGTGATGCTAGGGGTGAGGGAAAAGATGTTTCGCAGAGAGGAGAGCTGGGGAGGAGGGAGAGAGGGAGATTGAGGGATGGGAAGGGATGGAGGGAGAGTGAAGATAAAGGCGAGTTTGGTGTTTGTGGAGTTCGAGGCGAGGGCGCAGCAGCGGAGGGAGCGGAATGATGGGTCTTTTGGGGCGGAGAGGAGGAGAGCGAGGTCTTTGGCGCGTTGGAGGAGCTTCGATTTGGATATTGAAGGGAGGGTTTTGTGCTCGATTAGAACGGGGTTGCCTTTGTAGAGGGCGATGCCAATGGTTTCGTTGTTTTTGAGAGGAATGAAGTCTGTAACGAGGTCGATGTCGACGTCTGACTGGAAATCTTCTGATATATCGCTTGCTCCGCCCATTCGTGGGTCTACTTTTCCGTCGAGACTTATTACATCGACACTAGAGCCAATTGTTGTTTGTTTCCAAGGTGACAGTTGCATCCTTCTTAATTTCAATTCAGCCACGCTTGCAAGTGCTGAACCCTCAATTTGGTCCTGAGTCGGTGCTTTACTTTGTAGCAAAGCTTGTTGCAATGTCTGCATGTTTTCAAGGCTCTCAGTCATTCCAATCACGTGAGACAGAATTATTTGAAGGCTTTGAGACATGTCGTCTTGCCGCAGTGGATCCAACAGCCGCCAAAGCTCGGTTGTGAGTAATCTAATATTCTGTATGAGTTCTTGAAATTTAGCTTTGTCCACCGCTGCCCACCAGACACGCCTTGGCCAGCTTGCGTTGCCTTCGATCGCGCCTGCTCGACTCATGATGTCGCTTCTTAAGTCGTTGGAGACGACGTCTTTGAATAACGACGTAGCCTGATCTGCGTAATCTGATGGTGATTGAATCCCAGATGAGGGTGTCGGCTCATCCGAATTTGTCATCTTGTAACGATGTTTTAACTTGCTTGTGTCCAAAAGTAAATTTTGCAATTGCCGAAGCACGGCACAGACAATGGGCTCACTAAGCCTTGGATTGAGGCATGGCGGTCTTGCTAGAAGGCCTGCCCTTCCAGCCCATTCTACAAGCTGTAGCTCCTGAAGATTGAGCATGCAATTGTAAGTTGCACTGTCTTTCCCAAATCCGTGGACATTAGAAAGCAAAATGAAGCCTTTAATGCAGCCACCAAGTATCTGGAAAGCGATACCACCGGCACTAATGGCGAGACCAGCAACGGAGATAGGATCCATGCCTGTTGTAAGTAATATATCAACGTTTCCAATATGAATCTTCTCGGTTGCAAATTGCCAGATTGGGGTGACGCTAATGCAGGCGCCTGTCGCGCTGTTCAGTGGGGTCATCAGGGAGAGCGCCAGGCTGAGATGTCCTTTCGGCCTCAGTATATCATACCAGCTGCATGCTTCTTTGACAACAATGACAGAGATCTTCTCAACCGAGAGGCCGCGCACCCCTCCTCGATCAAGCGAAGTTGGTGTAAAAGGATCTAACCTATTAGTTGGGGAAGGTAGCCCACAACCGGAACGAAGACCAACGTACTTTGGCCATATTACAGATCTAATCTACCCAATTAAAAACGCAGAACTTGCGACAAAATGGCAAATTCCCTCCACTTATCGCGAGGCTGAGGCTGTAGACTCTTCGCTCCTTCTTGGGCAGGGAGCCTCATTTTCTGCAAGTCTACAGCGAATTCCCGCAGCTGCGGAACGGACGGAGGAGTTCATTGAGTGGGATGGCTTCACAGTTACCAAACGAAGTCCATCAGCCCCAAGGCCCAAATTTGTCGTCTACAAGACTACTCGGATAGCATTTGCCGATAATGGGCAACCTCTACCTGAGTATAAGAGGGCTATGCGCAGCGTTCTCACGGAGTTTCATGCCCTGATCTATCCTTCTTTGATGAAACATCAGAATGTGATTGACTTTCTGGGTTTTGCATGGGGCTCCAATCCCTTTTCATCCTCTCACAAACTACCTGCCATCGTCGTTGAGTATGCAGAGCATGGGACGCTTGCAAACCTTCTTGCGAAGAATCCCAATCTATCACCAATTCAGCGGCAATTCCTTGCGTTGGACGTTGCTCAAGGACTCTCAGCACTGCATCGGACAGGTCTAATTCATGGTGACGTTAAAGCGGACAACACTCTCATCTGCTCGCATCCAGACCGACAATACATTGCTAAGATTGCTGACTTTGGCTTTTCCATTGTTCGGGAAATTGAGAGTGCGCAAATCTGTATGGGCGGCACAAGACCGTGGATGGCGCCAGAGGTGCTCAGAGGCCCTGTCTCCATTCAGATCCTACCCCAAACTGACACATTCTCCCTTGGACTGCTCTGTTGGGTCATCTTCCTTGGCGGAGGAAGCCCCGTAGATTGCATTAAAAATGATCAGAGTGGTTCCGAGACTGCTTATTTTGAGGGAATCAAAGCCGATGGATCACTTATAGAAGCCGCTCTTGACGTGAAGAAATGGCTGGAAGGCTTCGCTCACGCAAAATACGACCAGAATATTGAACGAGCATTAGATGCTTGCATTGCAAAACAAAAAACTATGCCAGCAAATTCTAGATTGGATGCCGAGCAGACGCAGGAAAACCGACCTTTGCTACGTGCAAAAATGTTTGATCGAATGCTCTTGACCTTGACTAATAGCAGCTTCTTGCTACACCTTCTCAAAGTCTTCAAGAACTCACTCCGACTTGAACCTCAGGAAAGAAAGCTCGAGGCCGTTATTGCAGAGCTGAAGGTTGACTTGCCGTCCTTTGAGAGGTAAGCTCTATATTGTTATTATGATAACTATGCTGAAAAAGAGCGGCAGCACGGAGCCAGAAGGGGGAACTTCGGTGAGCTTCGTTCCGTGATTCAACTTGTGCCTTATTGACGACAAAAGACGGCATACACCTCAGAAGAAGCCCCCAATCATGGAGCAGACAATAAACCTATCCTGTCTCGTCCGTCACAGCCCCATACATCTTCGCACGTTACTTCAAACAATAAGTCAGCAATTGGCAGGGATCGTGGCCCTGTGGATGCTACTACTGAGAAAGAAAGTGCCGTACCACCCATTACTTGGACAGAACAAGGCTTCATGGTAGGTTGAGATGAAGGCGATAAAGAGACAAGCTAAACGATCCCCAGCGCAATTGGCTCTCCTGGCAGAAAATGAAGGAACTTGCGCCATCTATTCAGAACTTCGTATATGGCGCACTAACAGAAGATAGAGCATCGAACTTGTTCTTACTTTCTGCACTTCACCTACTCGGATATGGTTGTTCAAAGGATACTGAAAAGTCTTTGGACTACTTGCGAAGATCTGCTGAGATGGGAAATCTCGACGCAAGATCATATATGTTCCGAATACATTCCGCATTCTTCCCCGAGAACACTGATCCTAGCACAATTCCAGGCAGGCAATATTTGTTCGACTATGCCGCAAACGGCTCGAGAATGGCGATGGTCGAACTCTGCCGTATCGCAAGTCAAGATGAACGAGAAAGGTGTCGAAAATATATATCTGACGCGGGTGGCGGTGTAGGCGCCAGCTGGCTCAACAGGGATCAAATGCTAAATGGTTTCACTCAGAGCCAATGGATAAATGATGACTGGTCAATGAAACAAATCTCGCAGGTCGAATTGCCTGCGGACTTGATTGTAAACAAGCGCGGCGACACAATTCTTCACTTCGCAGCAATGTGTGGCAGACTGAAACCCTTCAAAGCTCTTGTCGAGACATACAAGGTCAACATCAACATTCGAAGTCCTTTAGGGGAAACACCGACCTTGGCTTCCTGTCGCTCCGGTCATGGCGGAATCGTCATTCTTTGTCTGAAGATTTACAACGCCGATGCATCTTTGGCTGCTGTAAATGGAGAAACGCCGCTCCACTGGCTTTGCCACTTCGATGATGAGTATATCGAGCCTCTCGCAGCAGATCTCATTGCACGTGGAGCAGATGTCGAAGCTGCCACACGGGAAAGGGTGATGTATTCTTATTTCCCTGGCACCCTAGATATGGATTTTATGATGCCAGGTACACCCTTGCATTGGGCTGTCCACCGAAATCGGTCACATATTGTAAGTGTCCTATTAAAACATGGCGCAAACCCGGATTACACTGCTCCAGGAGCCGTGCAGTCGCCTCTCCATTGGGCAGCATACTGGCACAACCATGAATGCTTAAGAACCATGATCGAGCATCAAGAGACAAAAGTAACCCAAATGACAACAGAAGGCAAGCCAGACCTTCGACATGCAGTCTTGTTTGGTCCGCTCGTCGAGTCAGCCATCAAGGGAGCGGACAAGTACTCAATGATCCTTCGGCATGGGGTCGAATGGCTTACCAGCCTCCACCAGACATTAGATTTGCTGAGAGAGAAGACAAAGTTGATTTATTTTTCCTCTCGATTCCACGGGAGTACGCTTCACTACGCCGTCGCGGGTGCCCATGATGAAGTCGTGGATTATATGTTCCAACACGAGTGGCTTATCGATACAATCAACAAGCCAATCGGTGACGCAAAACGCACGCCATTCCTTGAAGCAGTCAGGTGGAACCGAAGACCTATGTGCGAACTGCTCAGGGACAAAGGCGCAGACGTGAAAGCGCTAAGTGCGAATCCTTTCCAGCCCGAAAAAAAGAACTGGTCCGCTCTCCACATCCTAGCACATGAGGGCCATGACAAAGATGTATCCCTGGCCGAGTGGCTCATCAAGAACGGCGTCCCCGTTGACGGCCGAAAAGGAACTCACGGAACGACCAATGGCACAGACATCTCATCGCTCGTTCTCGACGACCTAAAGGCCGGCATCTACAGCTGCGAAACAGCCTTCGCCGTCGCAGTCCGCCGCAACGCTTTCAACCTCGCAAACGAGCTCTTACGTCTCGGCGCCAACTCAAACACCCTCTCCTTCTCTTCAGGCATGTTTGCTTCATCTCACCCACTAACCATACTCGGCCACCTCATCGTCTCCAACGCCAGATACTCCACACCCAGACTCAAATACCTCCTCAACCTCTCCCAACCCATCGATTTCGTCATCGAGCCAGAGCGGAAATTGACCGCCTTGCACCGCGCCGCTATGGCGCATATAAACACCTCACGTGCTGACGGCGGCGAGCTTGTCAAGAAGGCGGAATTCGATTTCGAGACCAATGCTGAGATTATGCGTGAGCTGCTGCTGAAGTGGAGAGAGCCCGAGGAGCTGGATGCCAAATGCCTGATTAAGGGGAATACGGCGCTCCATCTTGCTGTGAGCTCCTGCAATGTTGGGGCAGTGGAAGCTTTACTGCGGGCTGGAGCAGACGGGAAGATCTTGAATGATGAATTGGTCTCAGCTGAAAGGTGGGCGAGGGAGATGGCTGTGAGTGACAGGGGTTTTGAGGATGTTGCTAAGGCTTTTGGGTGAAATTACTTATCAATACCGTTAGTGCGATTTCGCACTGCAGGCGCTAGAAATGAACGGTGAGAACGCCTCGTAAAACGGCATCGAGACCATCGCGAATTAGGCGTCGTTCTCACCTGCCCACGAACTATCCATATTTTGTGGAGGACCCTTGGCCATCATTTTCGTGCTTTTGAGACGAGAAGGGGTGGAATCTCAGTCTCGTTGGGTTTTCCATGGATGAACTGAACATGAATTTGGATTTGAATTTGAACTAGGCGGCGTGATGGACGGAAGCTGAGAAGCATCAATATACGAAAGAATTACAAAAGTATTTCGAGGTCATTATACCATCGTACCAAAACGCCGGTATCGCATTATCCCACCAGCTCCTCCAGACGCCTCAACACCCTTCGCAACACCCTTCCCCTCCCCCTCCCCCATCCCCAGCCCCACCCTTACCCCTCCCCT